>MDTG01377457.1_pt1 | contig 11006 bp, 7 predicted proteins | sample 811421 | NCBI WGS metagenome assembly MDTG01 (sample SAMN05326645, study PRJNA326480) | marine metagenome | isolation source: seawater | place: Pacific Ocean: South East | collected 2011 | reverse complement strand
GTCGGTGTCGATGACCTGCTGGTCGTGATCGCGGGGTGGGGCAATCCGTACGGCATCGATGACCTGTTGTCCGTCATCGGTGAGTGGGGAACGTGCGAGCCGTAGCGGCTTCGCCCGAATTTGCTTGTCGGCATGGACGGTTCGTGTTCCAATGGTCCATCCGGAGGTGAATCGTGCGAAACATCGCGGCATGCATCGTTCTGCTGGGTGGGGGGCTTCCCGCCGTGGCCGTCGACTGGACCGTCGACGACGACGGCGCGGCCGACTTCGCCTCGATCCAGGATGCGGTCGATGCTGCTTCCGACGGAGATCGGATCATCGTCGCGGCGGGGACCTATACGTCATCGCAGCCCGGGCATGTGGTCGATCTCGCGGGCAAGGCGATCGAGCTTCGTTCGCTCGACGGTCCGGAAGTCACGGTCATCGACGGGCAGGGCATTCGGCGCGGATTCGCCTGCGTCTCGGGTGAGGGCCCGGGCACCGTCATCGAGGGGTTCGCCGTCGTCAACGGCTTCGCCAGCAACTACGACTACGACGCCGACGGCGAGGTCGACACCTGGGAGGATTCCGGGGGTGGAGCGATGCTGCTCGGCAGCAGTCCGGTGCTGCGGTCGTGCCACGTGCGAGGCTGCGTCGCCGATTCCGGGGGCGGTCTCTACAGTCTCTTCGGCGGCGAGCCCGCCCTCGAGCAGTGCATCTTCGATTCGAACACCGCGGTCTACGGAGGCGCTGTCCGCAGCTTCCAGGCCAGTCCCACGATCGTCGACTGCGAGTTCATCGGGAACACGGCCGACTTCGGGGGCGGAGTCTACGACTACGACACCACCACCACGATCACCGACTGCAGGTTCGCCGGCAACGTCGCCAACGCAAGTGGAGGCGGGATCTACTGCCAGCAGGGATCACTGCGGCTGAGCGGTACGCTCTTCAGCGGAAACACCGCAGGTTCCTTCGGGGGCGGGCTGCTGTGCGTCGACGGGACGCCGCGGGTCGACGCCTGCACGTTTCTCGCCAACGACTCCCAGAGTGGAGGCGGCGGAGCATGCAACTACGGTTGTGATTCGACGTTCGGCGAGTGCGTCTTCGCCGGGAACTCGACCTCGGGCGCGGGGGGAGGGCTTCTGAACTACGCCGACAGCGATCCGGTGCTGCAGGGGTGTCGATTCGTCGCCAACGAAGCCGTGCGCGGCGGTGGTGTCTCCAGCACTCCGGACAGCGGGCCGCAGCTGGAATTCTGCGAGTTCCAGAACAACGTCGCGATCGAGGGTGGAGGGGGGCTCGACGCGCAGGAGGCTCCGGCCCGTCTGATCGACTCCCTCTTCTGTGGAAACGCTCCGGTGGATCTCGCCGGTCCGATCGACGACAGGGGCTGGAACCTGTTCTGGTCGAGCTGCAACGACTGCAACGGCAACGGCATCGACGACGGTCAGGACATCGAATCGGGAGTGTCCGGCGACATCGACGGGGATGGTCTTCCCGATGAATGCGAAGTGGACTGCGACGGCGATGGCGACATCGATCTGATCGAACTGCTCGATGGAACCGTCGACGACATCGATGCCAACGGACATCCGGACGAATGCGAGGATTGCGACGGGAACGGACTTCCCGATGCGTGGTCGATCGAGAACGGCCTGGCCGGCGACTGCGACGGAAACCTGATCCCCGATTCATGCGAACCCGACTGCAATCAGAACGACATCAACGACGTCTGCGACATCGCCGACGGAGGCAGTGATGACGACGACGGCGATGGTGTCCCCGACGAATGCGAGTCGCTCTGCATCGGAGATCTCAATCAGGACGGCGAAGTCGGGATCGAGGATCTGCTGCTCGTGCTCTCGAGATGGGGTACGCAGTACGGCGTGGCGGATCTGCTGTTGGTCATTCAGGGATGGGGATGCGGCTGATGCCGCGAATCACTTCCAGCGAACGACCATGATCGACAGGTCGTCGATGAACTGCTCGCGTCCGCTGAAGGACGAAAGCAGTCTCCGCATCGCCAGCGAGGGTTCGTTCGCCTGTCCACTGGTCCTGACCAGTGAGATCACGTCCCGGAGCCCCTCGACGCCGAGTTCCTGTCCGGTCGCGTCCTGGAGTTCGATCGCCGCATCGGAGTAGATCCAGAGTTCGCTGCCCGGTTCGAGCTGGATTCGTTCGGAGGCCGATTCGGTCTCGAAGTCGAGGCCCACCAGCGATGCGGTGGATTCGAGCGTCCGTGCCCCGGCGTGTCTCGACATCACGATGGGAGCGGGGTGTCCCGCGTTGACGTAGTCGAGGGTGCCTTCTGAGGGATCCAGCACTCCGTAGAACATGGTGCAGAATCGATTGCCGTGTTCGGCCATGGGGAATCTTCGGTTCAACGCACGGAAGACCGAAAGCGGGTCCGCGAAGTCGCATCCGGGCAGCGACTGGGAACGGATGGCCGACTGGATCGCACTGCCGTGGAGGGCGGCTCCGATGCCGTGTCCCATGACGTCGACGAGATAGAAGGCGAGTCGTCCGTCGGGCAGTTCGAGGTGTCCGAGCACGTCGCCTCCGAGTTCGGAGCAGGATTCGTAGAGCCAGTCGGTGATGATCGGGCCTTCGGTCAAGGGCGGGGGAATGAGCGATCGGGCGTACATCGCCGCTTCGGCGAGTTCGAGGGCCTGCTTCTGCTGGGTCCGGAGGAGCATCGACTTCGCATCCAGCAGTTCCTTCTGGGAGCGGATCACGTCGACCATGTTGAGTTCATGCTGCGCCATGTCGGCAAGATGCTGCATGGCATCGAGCTGCAGATCGTCCGGATCGCGGGGCGTTCGGTCGGCGATGCAGAGGGTGCCGACGTTGAAGCCGCCGGGGCCCGACAGCGGTATGCCGACGTAGAACCTCACGTTCGGGTCGTCGGTGACCAGCGGGTTGTCGGCGAATCGTTCATCCTTGGTCGCATCCGGGATCACCAGCGGCTCGTTCTGGTTGATGGTGTGCCCGCAGAACGAGATGTCGCGCCCGGTCTCGTCGGTCGTCAGTCCGCACTTGGACTTGAACCACTGTCGATCCGAATCGACCAGCGCGATGTAGGCGATGGGCACGTCGAACATCTTCTGGGTGAGCTGTGTGATCCGGTCGAACCGCTCCTCCGCAGGAGAATCGAGGATCTGGAGAGCGCGAAGCGACGCGAGTCGATCCGCTTCGTTCGTCGGAATGGGTGCGATCATCATGAGTGGATCCATTCTATCGTTGCTGCGTTCCTGCGCAGTGGTGCGAAGGCATTTAGAATGATGTCATGGGATACGCACATGACACGGTTCAATCGATCGACGCCGGCGACTCGCCCGATGCGATCGTCTGTCTTCACGGATGGTGCTGCCGGACCGGAGACTTCGCCGATCAGGTCGACTCGAATTCCGATCGATTCCGGCTTCTGGTTCCCGATTGGCAGCGGCGTCTGAGCCGGCGGGATGGCTCGTGCTCATTCGAGGGGATCTGCCGGGACATCATCGGATGCATCGAGGCCGCCGGGATCTCCCGGCCGCTGCTCGTCGGCCACAGCCTCGGTGGATTTCTGGCCACGCAGATCGTCTTCGAGCATCAACTGCCCGTTCGGGGTCTTCTTGTCCTTGATTCCGCCCTGCCGCTCCCGGAGGCCTACCGGGTCCAGTGGAGCCGGGCGGCGGATCGGCTCGAGCAGGGGCCGTACGTCCAGGCCTGCACCGACTTCGTCGAGCCGTTCTTCGTCGATGCCGAGCGGGGACCCCTTGAGCAATCGATCGTCGAGGGCATGGTCGGTCAGCCTCCGGGAACCGCGATCGGACTGCTGCGTGAGATCTGCCGGCACGAATGGGATCAGGAACTCGATCGAATCGACACGCCGGTGCACATGGTCGCATCGGGACGTGGTGCTCTGGACATGAAGGCCTTCCATGCCCATGTCCCGGACGCGACCAGTGAACGAATCGAGGAGAGTGGGCACTTCATCACCGTCTTCCATCCGGATCGGGTGGGGCAGACGATGCGCAGGATGATGCGATAGCGGTCAGGCGGGTTTCTGGAACAGGCAGAAGTGGACGCTCGCCATCGACGCGAACGGCCCTCCGCGCGAGACGGCATCGAGCACCCGGACGACGGGCAGCAGTGGAAGCCGCTCCATGCCTCTGGGGACGTGCACGTGGCCGACCCGGCGATCGATGGTCAGGCCTGCATCCCGTGCCGCGGCCTTCATGCGACTCGAGGGGATCCAGCTGGAGAAGACCTCCTGATCCACGGCCGCACTTCGTTTGTTGATTCGACGTGCGGCAGGCCAGTACCAGCTGCGGAGATTCGCGTAGTTGATCAGGATGGAGCCGCCGGGGCGCACCACGCGGGCCATCTGGCCGAGTGCGACTTCCGGATGTTCCAGATGGTTGTAGACGTTCAGGGAGATCGCGTGGTCGAAGGTTCCGTCCTCGAACGGCAGTTCGTAGATCGAGCCTTCGACGACATCCTCCAGTCCGGCTTCGAGTCCGGCCTGGGTGATGTTGTTCCTGGCCACGCCCAGCATCTGGCTGGAGAGATCGCAGATCGTCATCTTCATGCCGTTCTTGAGCAGCGGCATGGTGAAGCGGGCTGTTCCCTGTCCGATCTCGAGCGCACGCCCGGACCATGAGCCGCAGAGGTCCGATACCAGCGACTGCTGGACATCGTTGGTGAAACGGCCGGCGGGAGTGATCCATCGCTCGGCGTCGTACTGGTGGCTGTCGGCGTCGTAGAAGGCCTGATTCGTGTTCTCTTGCATCTTGTTCATGGTGATCCCGTGATTCCTTCGTACATTCTAATGTACGCGGCAGAGGTCTTGGTTGGTTCGAACGTTTCCAGTGCAAATCGTCTCGCATCTTCGCCGGCCTCCCTGCGGAGATCGGCATTTTCAGCGTATTCCAGCATGGCATCTGTCATCTCGCGTACCTCGGAGGGGTCGACCAGTCGTCCTCGCGGGTGTGCGATGATTTCAGGCATGCCGCCCACATCGGACGAGATCACCGGCACCCCGCTCGCCATCGCCTCGAGGGCGGCGACGAAGTAGTCGGACGGCCCCAGTGAATCCATGAACGGAGCGATCAGCATGTCCGCATTCCGGACCAGGGCCGGCATGTTGTCGATGATTCCGAGCTGCACCACGAGGGGCTCGATTCCCAAATCGTCGATCTGACTTCGAAGCGCCTGCAGCCTGGGTTGCGACGAGGACCTGGGAAGTTCGGTGGTGATCACGAGGCGGGCCTGCCCGCACTTCTCGTGCATGGCGGCGAAGGCGTCGAGGACCCGGGTGAGGTTCTTCTGGGACGTGGCATTGCCCACGAAGAGGACCACGGTGTGCTCGGACGACAGTCCGATCGCCTCGCGGACCGCGGAGTCCGTTCCGGGCTTGAACCGTTCGAGATCCACGGCGGGTGGTACGACGTGGGCCCCCGGGAGCCCCCATGCCTTCATGGAGTCGGCGACGTTGCGGCTCATTGCGGACAGCATGTCGATGCGTCTGCCGCTGCGATGCAGGAGCCCCTTGATCACCGGAAGATTCCATCGGCCTCCGTGTTCGGGGACGGGGCAGTACATGGTGTGCATGGTGGGCAGGCCGGAGCGGGTGCGTATTCGACTTGCGGCCAGCAGGTAGTCGGCGAATCCGCTGTGGACGTGGGCGACATCGAAGTCGTCCCGGTGGGAGCGGGCCCATGTCGCGGCTGCGCGGACGAAACGGATGCCGTGCGAGATCGATCCCGGATCGGCCTTCGCGAACAGTTCCACCGTTCGGACGTTTCTGGTGATGGGGCCGCGACCGGCGGGATCGGCCATGTGGGAGATGATGGTCACATCATGCCCGTCGTTCCCCTGGGCAAGGGCCAACTCGAGCAGAGCGCTCGAATAGCCGCCGATGATCGTTCGGCCGCCGAAGTAGGGGAACTGCGGAATGGCATGTAGAATTCGCATGCTGGAAAGATCAGAGTCCGTTCATTATCGGTTTTCAACCGGGGTATCCGTCACTGATATTCCCAGTGAACCGGTCAAAGGGTGGCACGGAAAGCACTGGAGAGGGCTTCGGATCCGGGATGACCTAGTTTTTTCCGGTTGCGGCCCGCTGATACAGCGTTTCGTACTGTTCAGCGATGGCGTCGGGTGCAAGCCACTTCTGGACGTATTCTCGCCCACGACGTCCCAGCTCCGGCAAGCCGTCTTCACGGCCAAGGAGCATGGTGGCCATGCCGTCGGCGAAGGCTTCCGGGGTTCGCTCGACGATCGACATGCCTGACTCGTCCAGTTCCCGCCAGATGTCCGTGCCGCGGGTCGTGATCACCGGGGTGCCGCACAGCATCGCTTCCGGGTAGACGAGTCCGAAGTTCTCCTGCTGGGTCGCCAGAGCGAACAGATCGGCCATGGCGAACAGCGACAACTTGAGGTCTCCGACGACCATGCCGAGGAACTCGACCTGATCCGAGACATTCCGATCGCGTGCCCGCTCCTTCATCGCCTCCAGGTAGTTCTTGTCACCGGTGCCCGCGATCAGCAGACGAACGCGGTTTCCACGCTCCTTCATGATCGTGATGGCGTCGATGAGGGTTTCGATCGACTTCTTCTCGTGCACCCGGCTGAGAAAGAGGACCACCGGATCGGTGGAATCGCCGAACTCGGCTCGAGCGAGATCGGCGGTCGGCGTCTCCGCGTAGGGTTCCATGTCCATGACCAGAGGGATGACGTCCGGGTCGCGTGGGAGCCATTTCGCCGCCTGGCGACGCTCCTCCTCCGCGGTGGCCAGGATCGAAGCTGCGCCCGACACCATCTTCCTGATGATCGTTCGAAGGAAGATTCGTTTCTTGAGCCCCCGCACCGCCATCGACCAGTCGTCGAGCATGCCGTGGATGCTCAGCACCCAGGGCGTCCCGGTGGTTCGGGAGATCGTGGCGATCTGGGGATTCGAAAGGCACCAGAGGGCGTGAATGTGCACCACATCCGCCTGTTCGATGGAAGGGGTTGCGAGTTCGAGGGATCGTCCGTCGAGGCGTCCCAACGCTCGAAGCGGTTCAAGTTCCACCAGCCGGGGGCAGCCGGCTTCGCCGGCCTTCCAGGAATCGGGGACATCGGTCGCATCCGGCGTCAACCAGGTGACGTCGTGTCCTCTTCGGGCCAGCACGCTGCAGATGTCCATGGCGGCCCGCACCGTGCCTCCGACGCTGAAGCGTGTCGTCGGCACGTAATGCACGATTTTCAATGTATCGCCGTCCTGCATGGACCAGACTCCCTTCGCGTGAGGGGGCAATCATACGTCAGTGACGGAGGGTATGGCATGTCCATCGGTGATGGCTGTCCCGTCGGGGGGACCTGGTCCAAAAAAACCCCGACCCGATGCCAAGGGCATCGGGTCGGGGGGCTTCGCACTTGGATCCCCGCATTCGTAGCGAATGCGGATTTCTCAGGAATCAGGGGGAGCTGCAGTTCCAGTCGGCGATGACCAGAAGCAGGTCGGCCACGTCGTACGGGTTGCCCCAGTTGGCGATGACGTCCAGCAGATCCGACACGTTCACCACGCCGTCCTGGTTGATGTCACCGTCGCAGAAGGAGCCGTTGCAGTTGTCGCTGACGATGCTGATGGAACCGGGCGACTGCCATGTGGCGCCACCGGCGTCCTTGCCCTGGAAGACGGCTTCGACGAAGACGCTTGCGGACAGATCGCGTACCGTGAGGCGGGCGATGAGCACGCCGTTGCCGGCTTCACACGACTGGTTCTGGAAGTCGGCGGAATCGCCCTGAGGGTCTTCCGGCGTGCAGAACCACGAACCGTCCGATGCATCGATGGCGCCGCCGGTCTCGAAGTTCGAGTAGTCGATGCCGATGTCGGACAGGTTGTTGTCGGACTGGTCGAACCGTCCGATCGTCACGAAGCTGTCGTACCGCAGATCCGGGAAGGCGGCGAACAGGGCGGGGTTGATGCTCGCCGATGTGTTGCCTCCGAACTGGTTCTGGTAGAAGCTCGAGGTGGTCGAGACCATCTTCGTCGTGGTGGTGTCGCCAGCCACTGCGTCGAGTCGGCAGCCTTCGCCGAGCACGGCGTAGACGTCGACGGTCCAGGTCGGATCGTCATCATCCACGAGGTTGCTTCCGACGATGCTGTAGGCGAGTCCGAGGAACGAATCATCGCCGCTGTTGCACGGGTTGCCGGAGCAGTCCGAGCCGTTGCCGAGGTAGGTGCCGGTGCAGTCGGCCTGCGTGGTTTCCGAGCAGGCGAGCCCGGTGCAGCATGCACCGGTCGGATCCGGGGCACAGGGGTCGCCCGAGCAGTTGGATCCGTCGCCGAGGTAGGTGCCGCCGCAATCGGCCGGGGCCGTCACCGAGCACGAGGTGCCGGTGCAGCATCCGCCGGTCGGGTCCGGGGTGCAGGGGTCGTCGGAGCAGTCCGAGCCGTTGCCCAGGTAGGTGCCGCCGCAGTCGGCCTGCGTGGTCACCGAACATGAGCCGAGCGTGCAGCACGCTCCGACGGGATCTCCACTGGGAACGAGCGAGAGTGCCAGATCACCCGATCCGGTCGCATTGGCGTTGTAGCCTCCGACTCTGAAGATGTAGAGGCTGCCTCCACTGACGTCGGCGGTCGCCGAGGACGAATAGTCGCTGCAGCCGTCGCCGTCACCGTTGCATCCGATCTGGGTCTTGCTGCCGCAGTTGCCCACGTAGATGACGATGTCCGTGTCGAAGTCGACGTTGTTGCAGGTCGCGAGGGTGATGGTTCCCGAGGCCGGTGCGGTCCACGCGAACCAGACGTCGTCGTTCATGTCGCCGAGATAGGTGTCGGTGCATCCGGTCTCGTCGAAGGCGTCGCTGCTGGTGGTGCCCCCGACTGTCGTGAACGAGGTGCTTCCCTCGCTGATGAAGATCGCTCCGGAGCATTCGTCGTTGGGGAGGGTTCCACCTCCGCCATCGCCGCATTCTCCGTCGAGGCATCCGGTGATCTGGTCACGGTACGACGTGATGTAGTTGATGCTGCTGGTGGAGAAGACGTTCGCGCAGGTGATCGACGGATTCATGGTGTTGCCGGGGCAGCTGCAGTGCTGGCTTCCCCAGTTGTGCCCGAGTTCGTGGGCCGAGAGATCCGTCGCGCAGGAGAACGAGCCGCAGCAGTCGGATTCGACGACGCTGTAGCCGAAGCTCGTGCAGACGGCGCTGAGGTACGCGATGCCGATCGTTCCGCCGCCGCCGCCGTTTCCTGTGAACAGCTGGACGATGTCGCGGTTGATGCCGCCCTGGCTGCTTTGCCAGTGGCTTCGGACCTGCTCGAGTCGATTGTCGATCGAGCCGGAATAGGGGTCGTTCGAATTGGAACGGACGATGATCGTGTTGACCGTATGGGTGAGGCCGACCTGTGATTCGTACTGGGTGTTGACCTGGTTGATGACCGAGTTGATCCGGTTCTCAACGGCGCTGACCGATCCGTAGTCCTGGTAGAACTCGTAGTCCGCATCGCAGGCCAGTACGGCCGAGCACACGGAGCTGCCGCGGTTCGCTTCTGCGATCTGGTTCTCGTCGACGGCGAACTGATCGAGGAAGCCGTGTTCGAACTGCGTCGTTCCGCAGGTTCCCTTGGGGGAGATGACTGCTTCCTCCGGGTAGACGGCGTACAAGTCTTCGTCGGCGCCCTTGATGCGGTCCGCCAGCGGTTCCGCCCACCAGAGCGATTGGCCATCCATGCGGATCGACAGGTAGAGCAGGTCGTTCATGTAGGAGCCGGCGACGACGGATCGATCCATGCCCTGGACGAAGCCGCGATAGGTGTTGATCGGTCCCGGTTCGAGTTCGACGAGTTCCCCGTTTCCACGATCCTCGAGCAGGCGATAGTCGGCGGTCCTGATCGAGTGGGGTGAAAGGACGATCTGTCGGTTGACCCCGTCGATCCTGATCTTGACCAGCAGGTCGCTTTCCTGACCGGCGCGGATGTCTGCGGTCTCGACATTGGACCATCTCAGTTGAAGTTGGTTGTTCACCGTGTCCGTGAACGACGTTGCTTCGAGGTCAGGCGGCGCGGCCGCGGCAAGTCCTCCAAGAGTCAGGCAGAGGGCTGCGGCCAGGAAGGGTCGCTTCAATCCAAATCGAGCAGTGGGGGTCACGGTGTGCTCCTCTCTCTAGAGCGTTGGTGCGTGTCGCGGTCGTGGGGGGTGTGTCCGATGAACAGAGACACTCAAGAGCCTATGAGGTCATCTCTTGTTCATTGGATTCGGTTTGATGCCTTGTGGTGATTGGCGGGTCATGTGATCGTCATTTCGCCCGAGAAGGGTACTTGAATCATCCACCCACGCGGTCCTCTCAAAGAACCACCTTGAACTTGTACCGAGGAAAGGCAAGGTGCAAGCGAAATTTCTTGTTTCAGGGCAAGCTGATAGACGAGAGTCGATTCATTGCAATGCCAGGGCTGACTCGATTGGGATTGCGTTTGTGTATGCTGTCTGCATGGCGGTATTTACCGAGTTCAATCGTTCTTTAAGCGTGATCTTATTGGCATTGGGATGTCATGTTCTCGTGCTGGTATCCAATCCGGCTGTTGCGCAGAGTCGCGGCGTCGACGGCGAGATCATCTTCAGTTCCACGCAGCATGACTTCGGTCCGATCATGGATACCGAGGTCTTTCGAACTTCGTTTCCCTTCATGAACGCCGGTGCGGGGTCGCTGGTCATACTGCAGGTCAAGGCCGGGTGCGGCTGCACGACTCCGGAGCTGTCCAAGAAGGTGTTCGCTCCCGGGGAATCCTCGGAGATCAAGGTGGCCTTCAGGCCCAAGGGGACCGGGGTGCAGACGAAGCGCATCACGGTCACGACCAACGATCCGGGGCGTCCGATCGTGACGCTGTCGATCAAGGCGGACATCACGCCGTTCGTATCCTTCAGTCCGAAGACCGTTCGTTTTGCCGATGCCAGGTCCGGAGTGGCTGATCACAAGGTGGTCGCGTTGGAGTCGGTCGATCCGGATTTCACGATCGACCGCATCTCCATGAGCGGGGTCGCCGCGAAGTACTTCAGTGC
>MDTG01320535.1_pt1 | contig 11006 bp, 10 predicted proteins | sample 811421 | NCBI WGS metagenome assembly MDTG01 (sample SAMN05326645, study PRJNA326480) | marine metagenome | isolation source: seawater | place: Pacific Ocean: South East | collected 2011 | reverse complement strand
TTACTTTATTTTTTAATGATGCATTAAAAATATTTTCTGTACCTTTAAGATTTATCATTAAACATTTAAATTTGTTTTCTTCTGTATTTTTAACACCTAACATTGCTGCTAGATGAACTATAATATCTTTTTTTTTACACGCTAAATTACATAAGTTTTCATCTTCAATTAATCCTTTGTAAAATTTTTTTATTTTTAATTTTTTAAGTTTTTTAACATTCCTTTTAATTTGTCCTGGTTTATCAAGTATAAAAATATTATGTTTTTTACATAAAGCTTCAGCTAAATTATATCCTATTAGACCTGCTCCTCCTGTTATAAGAATATTTTTTTTCATGTATTTTATTTTAACTTATAAAATCTTTATAATCTCTTAATTAATTAAAAGCTCAAGCTAAATTGACGGAAAAGTCGCTTTTTTATATTTTTCCTAAACAATTTTCTAACTTTTTTTTAATTAGATATTAAAATTTTTTTTCAATTTTATTGTAACTTTAAAAGATTTTGCCAATTTTTTTTATTAAATTTTAATAAAAATAATTTGTTTTAAATTTTAAACGTTAAATATTAAATATTAATCTATGAGTTTATTAGATATAAGAGGATACATTTTTTAGTATTTGGAAATGTCTATCATGATCAACCTGCTGTAAAAAAGTATCTAAAACACTTAAACTTTTCTCTTTTTTTTTTTTTATCGCATCTTCATAAGAATTTAGTATTAAATCATCTTTATTTTCCATTAAATTTCTGACGAAATAAAACTCGTAAATATCTTTTTTGTCTATTTTTTTTTTAATTTTATCTAGATTATCTAAAATATCACTATATTCCTCTATACTTTTCGGTGACCAATTAAAATCATAGGCAATATGAGGGTGGTTTAAATCTGCGTTGATCACATCTATACCAAGCAATGGGCATTCGTGTCCAACCGTACCATGACAAGTTAACACGAATTTCAAGCCCTCTTCTTTGAGCTGTAAAAAAGATGTTTTCTCGTTAATTAAAGTAATATCTTTATGTTCATCAACGAATTTTTGAACCACATTTTTTGTCCATTTATCGCAATCAGGATGATTTTTAATATACCACTCAAAATTACTTTTTTTAGATTTTTCAGCTAAAAATAATAACCATTCATAAAAATCAGGAAATAACATACCACCTGTGGAATGTGGATTATCATGCAATTCATGTGTGCAAATTAATATTTTAATTTTATCTGAACTGTTTAATGTTTTTTTTAATTTTTTTTTAGCAAATGCGCTGTCTTTACTATATGGCATATCAACACCTATCTGACCGCTAAGTCTCTGGTTAAGTCTTTTTTTTGCTAAATCTAGTGCTATATACTGATCAGTTTTATTAAGTTTTTTAAATTTTCTTGGTATATCCATTAAGCCTTCTCTAATAAATTTATAATGATTTGATAATTGCATATTTTTTCTTATGTAAGTATTTGTAATTGAGTAAACTGGTATTTTAAATAATCCATTTGCAATTTTTCCTATAATTCCTAAAAGTCTTACATTTGGATGGCTAAGGGAGATTCCTAATACTTGTTTATTTTGAAAATACTCTATCCAATAATCAATTAAATAATAAAATTCAAATATTACATTTTTTAATTTTTTGTCGTTCACGTCTATAGTGTATTTTTTATATCTATATAAATATTCGTCATATACATCTCTTCCGATTTCAATTTTTTTATATTCCAATTTTAAAATATCATTTTTTGATTTTATCGAATTAAATACTTTAGATACCTCACTTCTTTTTTTTATATTAAGTAGAAAAAGTAAATATGTAAATGACAGATAAACATAATTGAAATCAATAGCATTAAATGATTTATATATTCTTCTCCAATTATAATTTAAAAGTATATTTTTGTTTAAACTGAAAACTTTCAAATTACATTTTTTTAAATTACAAAAAGTATTTATAAAATACGACCTTGCAATTTCTGTTTCGTGGGACTCAAAATAATCAATTAAAAATTCATTTTCATACTTTTTATTTTTTTTAAAATTTTGTTTATAAAATTTTACCATTTTCTTGGTATTTTCATCTTGATAAAAAATCGTCTTTACAAAACGAAATAAAATTAGGATTTTATTTTTCATATTTGTTATTTTCTATAAGTATATTACTATCTTTTAATAATTCTTTTTTAATTGTATTATAAAAATTTCTTGAGGTAATACACGTCATTTCACCCTTGCCTAATTTACTTTTAAAAAAAAAAATTTTTTTTCTCAGTATTTCTGTAATTGGTATTGGATCATGTATTGTTTTATTTTTTAAATATCTACTAAATATAACGTAGGTAGATATTTCACCATTTATTTTACCATGAAATTTTTTATCGAATCTATAATTTACATTAAGTTTTCTCTCATAGTAATGGATAATAGTGCTTCCTAAGAAATTTAGATCTAAAATTTTACCATTTAATTTATGAAATTTGTCAAAAAAAGAATTTTTACCATATGTGTTATTAGTAGTGGTATCTGTAAAAAAAATTTTATTTTTTCCAATTGCTGTTATAGAAAAATTTGGATCTGAACTTCTTAAGCTATCTTTTAAGTTTCTGATATACTCTGAAAAAATACCAGTATCTGATGGAGAATTATAATTAAAATTTTTTTTTTTAAAAAATGAGTATGTGAAAGTCGGTACTATCAATGTACCTTTGGCTCCAATTATACTCATTATTGTATCGAAAAATAATTTACATAAAGATCTTGAATTATTAATTTTATTAGCTTTACCAAAAAAACCTAAATTCGAGTGACAGAAAATATTATCTCCATTTTTCAAATTAAGTTTTTTTAACGCTTTTTTTAAATCAGATGAATTATAATCCATTTAATTTTTTTTTTATTATTTTAGATAATTTTCTTATAATAGGAAATGATTGATTTGAAAAATCTTCTGGTTTAAATTTTACAGAGAATTCTTTTTCTAAAAAAACAACAAAATCAATTAAATCGAAAGAGTCTATAATATTTTCATTTAAAAAATCTTGATCTAATGAGATTTTTTTTTTCCTTTTTTTAAACCAAGAAAGAATTTTGTTTTCTATATTACTAATGTTTCTATTTTTCATTTATTATGATTGTTTTTAACTCTGAATAATTTTTTATGCCCTCTATTCCACATTCTCTACCAAAACCAGATTCTTTAAAACCTCCAATCGGAATATTGGCATAATTTTTGGTAATTGATTGATTAATCCATATTCTGCCAACATTTAGTTGTTTAGCTATTTTTGAAGCTTTTTTCAGATTTTTACTTACTATAACAGATGATAATCCATAATTAGTTTTATTTGCTAAAAATATTGCTTGTTCATAATTTTTAAATTCATAAATACTTAAAACTGGACCAAATATTTCCTCTGTATTTATATTGGAATCTATAGGCAAGTTTAAATAAACTATTGGATTAAAAAAACTTTTTATATTTTTTGTAAAATCTTTATAAATAATAAATTTTTTATATTTATTATTTTTTATAGTCATTTTTTTAATTTTCTCGTACTGCTTATTTATACTTATTGGACCATAAATAGATTTAAAGTTTGTGTTTTTTAAAAATGAAATTAATTTTTTTAAAAAAACTTTTTTTTTGCTGGTTGGTATGAAAAGTTTTGAAATACCAACACACGCTTGACCGCTGTTGGCAGTAAAACTAGAAATAAGAATGTCAATAGATTTTGATATTTCTGCATCTTTAAGAATTATCATAGAATTTTTACCTCCCAGTTCTAGACTCAATCTTTTTATAGATTTTGAACAATCTTTCATGATTTTTTTCCCAACAGTAGTTGATCCTGTAAAAGATATCATATTAACTTGACCGTGCTGAACGATAGATGACCCAATTTTATTCCCTCCTGTAATTAAATTAATTATGCCATTAGACAGTTTTATTTTATTTATCATTTTAATAAAATTTATAATTGATTGAGAAGCATACTGACTCGGTTTAATTATAACTGAATTTCCCGCTGCAAGTATAAATGGAAGTCTTTCCGAAAGTACAAGAAAAGGAAAGTTCCATGGTATAATTAATCCAACAATACCTACTGGTTCGTGAACAATATATGAATTTACTTTTTTCTCATTATTTAATTTATAATTTAGTCCTGACCTTATAATTTTAGATGCAGACAACCATAGTTTAGATGAATATGATATTTCGTTTAAGGATGATTGATATTTTTTTCCTGTTTCGCTGCTTTCATAATTTGCTAATTCATACCTATTTTCAAAAATAATTTTTGAAATTTTTTTAAGATAATCAGATCTATCCTGTATTTTTTTATTTCTATTTGAATCAAGCCCTTTTGATGCAGAAACTATAACTTTATTTAGATCCTTAGAGTTACAATCAGAATAAATATATTTTTTTTTATCATAAAAGCTACTTCTTGTAAAAATTTTATTTGAATAACTTTTCTGCCATTTTCCAAAATAAAATATTTTTTCCATTGAACTTTTATAAATATATTTCTTTCAGTTTATTTTTGTTAATTTTACCGTTAAATAGTTTTGGAATTAATGGTACTGGATATATCCTGTCTGGTAATTCAATTTTTTTTAATTTTTTCTTTAATTTAAACATAAGTTTGTTTATCTCTTTATCTAAATTTTCAACATGTTTAAATTTTACAAATAAAAAAATTCTATTTCCTTTATTTATATCATCAATGTTTAAGTTAGTGCAGTCTTCTATATCTTTTATTTTTTTACAAATATTATCTAATAAGTTTAATGAAATAATTTCACCTCCTTTTTTAATTATATCCTGTCTTCTCCCAGTAATGAATAGTTGATCTCCTGTATAATGACCTATGTCACCAGTATCGAAATATCCTTTCTTCAATTTAGTTTTTTCTATTTGTCTTTTCTCTGATAAGTATCCCATCATCATATATGGAGATTTAATTAATATATGATTAATTTTTTGTTTGTTATCAATTTTAAAAATTAGTTCCTTAGAATGTTGACCTACAGAATCTTCATAGAAAGTATCCTCCCATTTTTGCAAAGTAAGAGGTCCTCCAGCTTCAGTTATTCCATAACAATTTAATACTCTAATTCCAAACAATTTTTCATATTTATTTCTTGTTTCCTCATGTAAATAACTTGCAGTAGTAATTACTTGAATATTTCTGAATTTTTCTTTATCAAATTTTCTATTTTCATACAATTTACAAATAGAGTTTAAAATTTCAGGTGTAAAATGAACAGAATTTATTTTATGTTTAATTAAATTTTCGACATGGGTTATTAAATTTAATGTATTAATTTTTGGTCCAATAATAATATTGGCTCCTGAGATTAATCCAGCAAAAAATATATTTGATAATCCAGCATTGTAAAACATAGGTAAACAATGGTAAACTTTAGAATTATTATCATATTCACAAATTTTAGAATATGAAAAAGCCGAGGCTATATATTTTTCATTTTCTAAAACAATACCTTTGGGATCACCTGTTGTGCCTGAAGTAAATAATACTAAGAATGGTCTAATTTTAGGAGTTTCAAATTTTATATTTTTTAAATTTTTTGTATTTAAATTAATATTATCTATAATTGCATTAGGTTTAATCAAATTATATATATATTTCTCTCTTTCGGAAGGTAAATTTGGATCAATAGGAACTGCTATTAAACCAGCTAATAGACACGAAAGAATCAAAACTAAAAACTCTAAAGAATTCTGAAGTTTAATAATTACTCTATCACCTGATTTAAGATTATATTTTTTTTTTATTTTATATGAAGTGTTTATGGATAATTTCAACAAATCTGCATAGGACACTTTCCTATTATTTACAGTATCTGTTATAGCTATTTTACTTGAATAAACGTTAAAAACTTCGAGCAATTTTAAAATATTGCTAGTTTTGTGGCTCATTAATTTCTAAATAAATCTGTCGTATTCTGAAACCTTATCAACTTTTTTACCTGATCTAATATCCTCTAAAAGGAGATTAGTTTGATGTCTAATACAATGGAACTGACAATGCTTTCTTGGATCTAGTTTTTCCATAATTTCTTTTCTAGTTTTACCATACCAGATCTCTCTTAGAGTCTCTTTATTAGGGTCTCCGATTTGGAGGTTTTTGTTTCCCCTATGATAGGGACAAACGTAAGCTCCGCTTGGTGAAAATACTGTTCTCATATGTGCAGTCATACACTCAGAATATTCTTTATGTTGAACTTTTTCACCATCCAAAACTTTGCTTAAAGTATAAGGTGAAATAACCTTAAAATTTTCGTCTTGCAATGGAAGACACTGTTCTAATTGTGTTTTAATTATATTTGTTAGGTTTGATGTATCGTTTAAAAAATGGAATGGATCAAAAGATGGTTTAACTTCAAAATAATCACATCCGATATCCTTTGCTAATATTGCTGCTTTATGTATATCTGTAGCATTTGTCTCTACAAAATTTCTACCGTCAGCAACATTTGTTTTGTCAGGATCTTGTTTTTCAAGAACTAAAAATGAATATCCTAATTTAGTTTTTTTTACTTCTGCAAGTTTTTTTATACCATCAATAACTTTATTAAATTGAGATTTACCACTTATATGTGGTCTGTACTGTTGAAATACTTCTTCGCATCCGGCATCAACCGAAATTCTTACCCACTTAGTTCTATAAGCAAGGGAGTCAAAATACTTATTTATTAGAGTTCCATTAGACGTTACACCAACATGGATATCATTTTCATAGAAATAGTCTACTATGGTTCCAAACTCAGGATGGGCCATAGGCTCTCCTCCTCCTATTAATACAACAGCTTTAACTCCTAATTCTTTAAATTCTTTAGCCATTTCTTTAATTCTATCTCTTTTAAAACCTCCCTGGTTTAATAAGCTCGCACTAATGCAACCGTGACAAGCTAAATTGCATGCGGTTGTCGGGTCAAGTTCTATTACCCAAGGTCTTGACTCTTTTTTATCAAGAAATTCTTCAAATCTATCTAGGAAAGATGTTTGTAGTATCTTGTCAGATAATGATAAAGCTTTTTCTTTTTTATTCATAACTTAATAATCTCTTACATTTATTTGAAATACATATCAAATGTTTATTTATTACATTTTAAACAGATAATCGTGATGAGTCATTTGTTTTAGCAAAGTGTAATGCTTTTTTGATAGAAAATTTGATATTATATCAATATCTCTACATTCAATTAAAATATATTTAAATTTAAAATTATCGAAATCTATACCTTTAAGAATCTCTAATTCAGAACCCTCAACGTCTATACTTAAAAAATCTATAACTTTTGGGGCTTTTGAGTCAAGCAAAATAGAATTCAATGTTTTTGCTTTCGCATAAAATTCTACAACATCCTCCTTTTCATTTCTCATGGTATTGCTAAAGTTTGCATGATTAAATTTGTCCTTAATATCACTCTCTAAATTCGTTGGTATTGTCATTAAATTTGAGTAAAGTAATTTAACAAATTCATCTTTAAATTCAAAAGAAACACAAGCGTTAAAATAATAAATATTATTTTTTGATCTGTTTTTTTTACATTCTAGGTATTTATGCAAAATTGGCTCAATTAGTATACCTTTCCAATTTTTGTTTTTCTCAAAAAAGAATGTGTTTGACTGCTCAATACCGTCGTTTGCTCCTAATTCAATGAAGAATCCATTATTATAATTTAAATATTTTTCTAGTTTGGAGTCTAAATTATTTAATCCAAAGTATTTTTTTTTATTTTTTAATTTTTTTGCTAAGTTCCATAAAAATGGTGGTAATAAACTTTTAATTATTATGTTAATTTTCATTAAATTAATTTATATTTGTTAGTAATGTCCTTAAAACTTCCAATATCTTTTACTTCCCCTCTATCTAAATAAATTAATTTATCACATTCTTTTAATGAGATTATGTTGTGAGCAATAATAATAACTGTCAACTTTTTTAAAGAAGTAATTTGATTGATAATTTCTTTTTCATTTTTTAAGTCCAATTAATTAGTAGCCTCGTCTAAAATTAAAATTGTAGATTCTTTGTACAATGCTCTAGCGATACCTATCCTTTGTTTTTGACCTCCAGAAATAGATGTTCCACGGTTACCTACATTTGTGTAAATATCATCTTTAAGTTCATTAACAAAATTGTTGGAATTAGAAAGATTTAAGGATTTTTCAACTAAAGATTTATTTATTTTATCCTCATCAACACCAAGAGCTATATTTTTTAAAATTGTATCGTTAATTAAATAAATATCTTGAGGTATATAACCTAAAAAATCGTACCATTTTGACAAACCATTAAAAATATTTTCATTATCTAACAAAATTTTACCCTCATCTGGCTTTAAAAGTCCCAAAATTAAATTTACTAACGTTGATTTCCCTGAGCCAGATTTACCAACAATTCCAATTTTTTCTCCTTTTTTAATTTTAAAATTAATTTTTTTTAATATTTTATTTGTGCCATCATATGAAAAATTCAAATCTTTAATTGTTAATTCAGAAAAATTTTTATCCAAATGTATATTTTCCTCCTTATCTGTTGAAAACTCATTATTAAGTTTTTCTATATCTCTTAATTCTTTTAACACTACATCAACAGATATCTTGTTGAAATTTATTGAGGCAAGTGAATTGGATATACTTTTAAAGGCTGGAATAAGCCTAATAGAAGATACTGCAAAAAAAGAGATAAATGGTATTGCGGTATCAAGACTACCTGTGAAAGTAAGAGAATAATATAGAATTAAGGATATAACTATCAGTGAAAAAATTTCAAGAAAAGGTCTAGGTACCATATTTAAAACTGAGCTTACAATTTTTTGTTCAGCCATTTGGTTCAATTGATTTTCAAATAATTTCGTAAAAAAAAATTCTTTTTTAAGGATTTTTGCTTCTTTTATAATATCAAAACTTTGATTAATTACATTTAAGTTGCCTGCTCTTGCCTGTTGCATTATTTTTCCACGCATAAATAGAAATTTTTTAAATAACCAATAAAAAGAAATAGTAAAAATCAAAATAAATAATATTACTAGACTTGATATAATTGGGTCTATTAGAATTAAAGTTAAACAAATTACTAAAACTGTAAATAGATCTTTTAATAAAAGTATATAAATTTCTAGTACAGTACATGCGCCATGGATTTCATTTGTTAAAATAGAACTTAAATATGACGGGTTTTTTTTTAGAAAATATTTGTAGGGACTATTTATATAAACCTGAAAAAAATTATTTGAGATACTATTGAATATATCTATTCGTAACTTTGTTTGAAAATAATTCATAGCCATAAGATATATATTTTTAAATATAAAAAAGACTATCAAAAATATAAAACTTAATAATATAAAATTATCTAATTCAATAATTTTGTTAAAAAAATTTAAGTTTTTGCTTTCAAAAAAAGTGTAAAGTTTTTCTTTATCCAAAAGATTTATAGCAACCACAGGTATAATACCCAATCCAACCACTTCTAAAATTGACCCAATTTGGTTACCAAATAATATAAGTATAGTTTTCTTCAATTGTTTTGATGAAATTAATGATAAACAATTTTTAAAGATAGAAAGCATCCTAATTTACTTAATTTTTTTTATCAAGTCTTCCTTTATTAATTTGTTTAAAATATTAAATAAATCGTCTGCTCTAACTTTTATTTTTTCTGACAAATCTATCAAATCATTTTGTCCATCAGCATATGATAATAAGTTTACAATCTTACTTATCTCGGACCATGACTTTTTATTAGGCCATCTACTAACATTTGGATAAAGATCTCTTTTTCCAAGTTGTGGTTCACATTTAGTCCGCGTTATGTATATATGATTATTTTCTAAAACCTTTATTACATTCAGATAAATATTATACGCCCCTTGAAATCCTTTATTCGATACTAAACTCATATTATCCTGCGAAGTATGGTATTCTTTATAATTTCCATATTTAGTTCTCATAATACTACAAACTGGTAAGTTTATATTAGGAGCACAATATCGTCTTTCATCACTTCCACTATCAAGAAAAGAGAATTCTTGAAATTTTTTCGTATAATTTTTTAATACATACTTTGCTACTTTATCAGATAATGAATTACCGTTTCGACTGGGCATGAAAGAATAACTCCTATCATCTCCCACACAACTAAGAACATAACCTGCAACTACATTTTTTTTTAATACTTTAAAATTTTTTGATATGTATGCTATAGCTCCAATATTTTCGGGATGAAATACTAATCGATAAGTATAATATCTATCCTTTAGTGAATTTAGAAATTTTCCAACGTAGGTTAATAAAGATGGGCCCGAGATTTCGTTATTTGCTAATGAAGGATGACAAATATACGTTGATAATAATATTTCTTTCTTTATTTTACCTGGAATAATTAATTCTCCATAAGTCATAGAACCTTTCGATAATTTTGAATTAATTACTACTTTATAATTACCTTTTTTAAGTTTTTTAAATTCTTTATAGCTTATGCAAAACCCCCAATTCTTTTTATAATAACTTACCACGTAAGGTATTGCACTAGGCAGACTTTTATTAAAATGTAGATGTTTTTTTAATTGATTTAAATTAAGACTTTTATTTATTGGTTGAGAATAACCGACTAAGTGTAAATTATTTTGTTTGAAGCTACAAATTTTTTTTCCATTGGGATTTATTATATAAGCATCATTAACATTCCACTCTTCAGGTATTGTCCAATCATACACTCTTGTCTTGCTAGGTATTTCTTTGATTTTAAGGTTGGGTATTATTTTTTTTATTAATTTAAGTGTTAATCTATTTCCGTCTCCAGTCAAACTTCTATTTATAGGAAAAATTTTTTTTGCAAATTTATAAATATTGTTCCCTTCATTGGGAATTTTAAAATCATTTATAAAAAGTTTAAACATAATTTAAATTTCTTTTAAAATTTGCTTAGCAATATTTAAGTTTTTATTTAGAAAATTTTTTTTCATGATCTTATG
>MDTG01297660.1_pt1 | contig 11006 bp, 12 predicted proteins | sample 811421 | NCBI WGS metagenome assembly MDTG01 (sample SAMN05326645, study PRJNA326480) | marine metagenome | isolation source: seawater | place: Pacific Ocean: South East | collected 2011 | reverse complement strand
TGCAATACTATATGGGGATGATCAGGAATTTTTTTGTCCCTCTTTCAGGGTTAAAAAGTGTATTGACCCAACAGGTGCTGGGGACACATTTGCTGGCGCATTTATTGGTCACATAGCAAATACAAAAAGTGTTTCTTTTGAGAACATGGAAAAGGCAGTTGTTAAGGCTTGTGCAATGGCGTCCTTTTGTGTAGAAGATTTTGGAATCCAAAATATTGGCCACAAAAATAATTCCGAAATACAACACAGAATTGACCTGCTTCACAAACAAATTGTCTAAGAAAATAGCCCCCTCTTGTTTTCTTGTGTTAACTCATATTGCTCGTCCTTTTCTAGTTGATTGGCCTGATATGCTTCTACCGCTAATTTATCACATCTTTCATTTTGAGGGTGCCCAGCGTGTCCTTTTACCCACACAAATTTAACACTATAGGATCTATACAATTTTAAAAACCTTCTCCACAAGTCTGGGTTTTTCTTTTTTTTAAACCCACTTTTTTCCCAATTAAAAACCCACTTTTTATTAACAGAATCGACAACATATTTGGAATCTGAATAAACAATAACATCTATACTTTTCTGGTTTATCGCCTCTAAGCCAACTATTACAGCCAATAGCTCCATTCTATTGTTTGTGGTAAGCCTAAAGCCTTTAGAAAGCTCCTTTACATGGTGGTTGTATTCAAGAACAACGCCATAGCCACCAGGGCCAGGGTTCCCACTTGCAGCCCCATCTGTATATAGATTAATACTTGCCATTTAAAACCTTTTCTATTATATATGGAAAAAATTGCATTTCTAAATTTCTAACTTTTTTTTCAATTGTTTTAACTGTGGTGTTTTTTTTTATAAAACACTGAGCCTGAAATATGACTTTGCCCTCGTCATAATTTTGGTTGACAAAATGAATCGTAATACCTGTTTTTGTGTCTCCAGAAATTTTGACCTTTTCATGCACTTTTATTCCATACATTCCCCTTCCCCCATATTTTGGTAACAAGCTCGGGTGAATATTGATAATTTTATTATTATACTCATTAATAATTCCTGTTGGTATTTTAAGTAAAAACCCCGCCAACACGACAAAGTTAATTTTTCTTTTTTTTAAAAATTGTAATACTTTTCCTGTTTGCAGATCTGTCTTGTTAAATATTATGGTGGGGACTGATTGCCTTCTAGCCCTTTCTAATACTTTTGCTTTTGAACTATTAGAAACAACTAAAGCAACTCGAATATTTTGATGGTTTTTAAAAAATTTAATTATATTTTCTGCATTTGACCCTCCGCCAGAAGCAAATATTACAATATTTTTCATATTAAAAATTTCCTAAAATGTTGAAAACATTGTAAATAAACATAAATAATAATATTAATTATCTACAAAGTAATTGTATATCTTTATCTCGTAAAGAAACAAATTATTAACTTTAAAATACATAGTTATGTCAGAAATTTCATCAAAAGTAAAAGCGATTATAGTAGACAAATTGGTTATAGACGAAAGCGAAGTAACTAATGATTCTAATTTTATGTCTGATCTTGGAGCTGATTCTCTAGATACCGTAGAATTAATTATGGAGTTTGAAAAGGAATTTGATATTCAAATTCCAGACGATGAAGCAGAAAAAATTACAACAGTAGGAGAGGCGATAAAATATATTGAAAACCAAAATTAACAAATGAGTTTAAAGCGGGTCGTTGTTACGGGTGTCGGCGCCCTTACGCCAATCGGAAATAATGTTAATGATTTCTGGGGGGGGCTAATTAGTGGGCAAAGTGGGTCTGCTGCCATATCCCATTTTGATGCCTCAAAATTTAAAACGCGATTTGGTTGCGAATTAAAAAACTTTAACGCAATTGACTTTATAGATAAAAAAGAGATCCGAAAATATGATAATTATACAATATACTCTCTTGTTTCGACTCAGGAAGCACTTATAAACTCTGGTATTGATTTAGACAATATAAACAAAGATAATGTTGGTGTTATTTGGGGCTCAGGAATTGGTGGTATAAATACTTTTTCTAAAGAAATTGAAGGGTTTGTGCTTGGAGACGGCACACCAAGGTTTAGTCCTTTTTTTATACCTAAAATGATTGCGGATATTGCAGCTGGTATTATATCTATAAAATATGGGTTTAGGGGGCCTAATTTTGCAACTGTTTCAGCGTGTGCTTCGTCAGCAAACGCAATTATAGATGCATTTAATTATATTCGTCTTGGGCACGCAAGCGTATTTGTTTGTGGGGGCTCTGAGGCCTCTATTACACCTGCTGGTGTTGGTGGCTTTAATGCCCTAAAAGCATTGTCCACAAATAATTCAGACCCATCGAGAGCGTCTAGGCCGTTTGATGTAGATAGAGACGGTTTTGTTTTAGGAGAGGGGTCTGGAACATTGGTCTTAGAAGAATATGAACATGCAAAACAAAGAAACGCCAATATTTTAGCAGAAATTGTTGGTGGGGGCCTCTCTGCTGATGCTCACCATATTACTGCGCCTCATCCAGATGGAGTGGGAGCGGGGATGGTAATGAATAGGGCTCTTAGTGATGCGAGCATCAGTGCAAAAAATATAGATTATATTAATGTTCATGGGACTTCGACGGGACTGGGAGATATTGCTGAAATAAAGGCAATTAAATCTGTTTTTAAAAATGAGGTGTATAGACTGAATATTAGTTCTTCCAAGTCTATGACGGGTCACTTATTGGGGGCTGCGGGTGCAATCGAAAGTATCGCCTGTATTCTGGCAATGAAGTACAATAAGATTCCGCCAACGATTAATCTCATGAATTTAGACCCTTTGTTAGATGACAAAATTAACTACACCCCTAATCATTGTCAAGAAAAAAATGTAACTTATGCCATGTGCAACACTTTTGGTTTTGGTGGTCATAACGCGTCTATAATATTTCGAAAACATGAATCTAAATAAATTTAGATTCACAACAACATATTACATTGAGTTCGAGCCTAGTTCTAAAAATTAAATATGATATAACTTTTTTACTATTTGCTATTAAATCTGACCTAGACGACTTTCAGTTAGCATACTTTTTAAACAAGTCCCCTTTTTTTAGATTTAAACGAGACGAGGATGATATAAACTATAGTACGGGTATTAGAAATATTACATTTTCAAAATTTATAGACGACAACCTGGATGAAAAAAAGAAAAGTTTTTTGTTACAAAATAAAATAGTATATAGCTCAGAAACATCTGATAATTATGGTTTATTTGACAATCAACCAATAAGTCGTGTTGCTTGTTTACTTCAAGAATTAAAAGATTTTAATTATTTGTTAAAACTGGATGGGATCTGGAATCAATCAGTTTTAATATCTTTATATAATTATTTAAACTCTATGCAGCAAATTGAAACAGTTGCTAAAATTGATGTTTCTAAAGTGAAGTCTATTAATAATTTAGTTTTTTAATTATATGGGTGATAAAAAATACAGACTTAAAAGAACCAAGATTGTGGGAACAATTGGGCCAAGCTCCATCTCAAAAAAAACAATACGAAAAATGATTTTGGCAGGCCTAAATGTATGTAGAATAAACTTTTCACACTCAAACCATGAAAAGGCCCTACAGACTATCTCAATAGTTCAAGAGCTTAATGAAGAACTTAATACGCACGTTGCAATAATGGGCGACCTTCAGGGGCCTAAATTACGCATTGGAAGTGTTGCGGAAAAAAACACGCTGCAAAAGGGTCAAGAAGTTGTAGTAACTTATTCTAAAAAAGAATCTACCAACAAGATAATTTGCGTTAATTATCCCAATATTAATACTGATGTTAAAGTTGGGGAAAGAATAATTCTTGATGACGGAAAAATAGTGCTACAAATAAAATCAATCAGTAATAATAATGTTATTTGTGAGGTTATACAGGGTGGAAAATTACGCGCCAATAAGGGTCTTAACCTTCCTAACACAATCATTTCCTTGCCAACAATTACAAAAAAAGACGAAGAGGACCTTAAGTTTTGTGTAGAAAATAATATTGAATGGATTGCGCTATCTTTTGTAAGGGCGGGTCAAGACCTTAAGGACCTTAAGAAGCTTATAGTAGCTCACAACCCCCTATCACACTGTAAGATTGTAGCAAAAATAGAAAAACCTCAAGCCATAAAAAACCTTAATCATATTATTAATCAATCAGATGCATTAATGGTGGCTCGTGGCGATCTTGGTGTAGAAGTGCCCACTCAGAAAGTTCCTGTTTTACAAAAAAAAATTGTACGAGCTGCCAGAAAACGAGCAACACCTGTTATTATAGCAACCCAAGTTATGGAAAGCATGACAACAAACATAAGCCCAACTAGAGCTGAAACCAATGATGCCGCTAATGCTGTTTTTGATGGAGCAGACGCGTTGATGTTATCAGGGGAAACATCTATTGGAAAACACCCCATAAAGGTGGTCAGAACAATATCTAAAATTATTATTGACGTGGAGGCGTCTGATGAGCGAGGAGCTTTTAATAAAGTTTTGCCGCTAAAATCTAATCCCAGATATATTTCCGATTCTATTTGTTACCAAGCTTCTGAGATCGCCAATCAAGTAGGGGCAAAAGCCATTTTAGCATACACTTCCTCTGGATACAATGCTCAAAAAATATCTTCTAATAGACCAAAAGCACAAATCTGTGTTTTTACAAATAATCGCAACCTACTAAACATGTTAAGTTTAGTTTGGGGGGTAATCGGATTCTATTATAATAATTTCGATAGTACTGACATGACCATAGAAGAAACCCAAAACATTCTTAAACAAGAACGTGTTATTAAAAGTGGTGATTTTGTTATAAATATTGCCAGTATGCCAATTAAACAAAAGGGAATGACAAATATGCTGAAACTTGAAAAGATATCTTAGTCAAGATTTGAAAACTGTTTAAGAAACCTTAAATCATTTTCAAAAAAAAGTCTTAAGTCCTCTACTTGGTACAATAACATAGTTATTCGTTCTACCCCTAAGCCAAATGCATATCCAGAGAATTTGGTTGAATCTATGCCCACATTGGTAAGTACATTTGGGTCTATCATACCACAGCCCATTATTTCTAACCATCCTGTTCCTTTAGTTATTTTGTAATCTGTTTCTGTTTTAAGTCCCCAATAAATATCAACTTCAGCACTTGGCTCAGTAAATGGGAAAAAGGAGGGCCTAAATCTTGTTTTAACTTCTTTGCCAAATAAGCTTTCAACAAAATAATTAATCATGGTTTTCAAGTCTGCAAAAGTAACCCCTTTATCTACATATAAGCCCTCTATCTGATGAAATAAACAGTGTGCACGAGAAGAAATTGCCTCCTTTCTAAAAACTCGTCCTGGAGAAATTATCCTTATAGGAGGACTGTTGTCTTGCATATATCTTGTTTGAACCGAGGAGGTGTGAGTTCTTAATAAATAATCTGGATCTTTAGAAATAAAAAACGTGTCTTGCATGTCTCTGGCGGGATGGTCTTTAGGCATATTAAGTGCGGAAAAGTTATGCCAGTCATCTTCTATTTCTGGGCCATCAGATAACGAAAACCCCACACGCTGAAAAATATCAACAATTCTACTTTGAACTTTGGTTATTGGATGTAGCGTTCCTGTTGGTTCAAAATTCGAGGGAAGAGTTAAATCTATATCAAGCTTAGGGTTGTGATCTGTCTTTGCCAAGTTCGTTTTTTGTTGCCGTTTAGAAATCAATTGTTTTAAACTGTTTATTGCCTTACCAGTGTGTTTTTTATTCTCATTTGGAAGATTCTTAAATTCAATAAAAAGTTCTGATAGCACGCTGTTTTTTCCTAAAAAATTTTTGTTGAAAAAATCTACATCTTTTTTGTTAGAAAAATCTAATTTATTTATATCGTCTATATATTTATTAATCTTTTCAATCATTTATGTATATTTACGTCTGTACTAAGTTACACATTTAAGTAAGTTCGACTATGATTTTGAATAAATTAATTAAAATTGGTCTATTAGCAATAATTGTATCTTTTTTTAGTAGTTGCTATGACGAGCCCTTTTTTGAACTTAGAGTGGCAATTGTTAACCAGCAACTTGAACCAGTTTCAAACGTGAATATTGATGTTCTTATAACGGATATTGATTCTGGTAATATTAATAATGATGCCACCATAGATTTAAATGCAAATTCTGATGGTAGTGGTCTGGCTAACTTTTCTTTTCAAAATAAGGCTTTTGTAACCGTTCGGGCATGCAAAAACAATTTGTGTAGAGAGGGACACATTTATTTAGAAGAAAATATAACGAAAGACCTGACTCTCATGCTTGAGGAGCATGAATGTGATTATTGTTTGTAATCTATTTGTGCTGTTTCAAAGTAAATTATAATTGACTCTTTTAGTAATAATTCCTGTTCAGAGGGTGTCAGCTTGGGGGCGCTATGCACCGATTTCCAGCTTGGCCAACCATCTGAACCTCTTCCTATATATTCAAAATAATTATATCTACTAAGAAGTTTACACAGGGCAATGTGTAAAAGATCTAGTTTTTCACTTTTTGAGAAATCTTTGTATCCCTGGCCCAGCTCGTTAATTCCTATTAAAAACAAAATTGCCTGCATGTCTAATTGTTCCCCGCCCCCAAAATGATTACTAACATAATCGATTAAATCATTCCACTTAGAGTTTAATAATGTTGTCCCTGTATTCATAATAATTAATTTTATTATGCTTCTATATTACTTATTGGTTTTAAATTATTAATGCCCGGCAAATTAGATTTTTTAAAAAAATCTAGCATTGCCCCCCCCCCAGTAGACAAATAACTGAACCGCTCTTGAAGCATACAGCTTGTAATTGCTGATAATGTGTCTCCTCCCCCAGCTAAACTGTAAAGACCATTGGCTTGACACTCAGCTATTTGTTTTGCAATTGTAAAGGTTCCTGTGCTATATTCTCTTTGCTCAAATACGCCCATCGGCCCATTCCATAGTAAAGATTTTGATTCATTTATAAGCATACCAAACTTTTTAATAGATTTTGGCCCTATGTCTAATCCCATATAATCAGCTGGAATACTGTTTATATTAACTGTTATTGCTGATTTATAATCTCTTATTGATCTCGCCACAATAGCGTCGTCTGGTAATATAAAATTTGTTTTTGAAATTTTGGATTTTTCAATTAAGCTTGTGGCCAATATAACTTCTTTTGAATCACAAAGAGAATTTCCTACTCTTCCTCCAAAAGCCTTTATAAAGGGGAATGCCATTCCCCCTCCAATAATTATATTATCTGCCTTTCCCAAAAAATAAGATAGCATCACAATTTTACTAGACACCTTGCTTCCACCTACAATTAAATTGAATGGTCGATTAGGAGATATCTTTATTTTTGATAATTCTTTTATTTCTTTTTCTATTAATAACCCTCTGTATTTTCTGTCTTGGAAAAATTTTTGTATCCCGAAAACTGAAGCGTGAGGCCTGTGTGAGGCTCCAAAAGCGTCATTAATATATACGTCTGCTAGTTTTGATAACTTCTCACAAAAACTAAATTCATTCAATGTTTCTTCAGAGTAAAACCTAATATTCTCTAAAAGAATAACACTTGTATTTGGTAGGCTTAATTTGTTTAAATTGGGTGACAGTAAAGATTGTTTTAAAAACAAAACATCTTGTTCTAATAATTTAGACAACGGCTCCACTATGAATTCTAGTGAATTCGCTTTGTTCCATTTTTTAGGTCGACCATGGTGAGAAATAATAACTACTCTGAATTTCAATTTTAATAAAAATTCTATTGTAGGTATTGTGGCTCTTATTCTTGTTGTATCACTAATAGATCCATTATAAACTGGAACATTGAAGTCCACTCTTAGTAGGGCTGTTCTCTTACTTTTTGTGGGATTTATCATAAAATAAAATTAATATAATTCCATAACATGACAATCTGCTTTTTATAAAAATCTATTTTGTAATTTTGCAATATGCTTTTTAAAAATGTTGTTGGAAATTCTGAAATTAAAGAAGTTTTAATTAAAGAGGTTAGTCGATCTGTAGTTGCACATGCACAATTATTTGAGAGTAAAGATGATGCCAACACAATACCAATGGCATTAGCCTATGCTACATATCTACTTTGTCTAAATCGACTCCCTCTAGATTCGTGCGGAAAATGCCACCATTGTGTCAAGATGAATAAGTTGGCACATCCTGACCTACATTTTTTTTATCCGTCTGTTCAAAATTTAAAATTAAAGAAAACCAGTAGCCTGGATTACTTTTCTGACTTTAAAGAAATGTTACTCGAAAATCCGTCTCGTCAATTATCATGCTGGACAAAAAAAATGGGCTTTGGTAAATTATCCAAAGATAGTATTAGGGTTAAAGACTCCGAAGAAGTCAAACGTGTAGTATTAAAAAAGCCATATGAAGGGGCATATTCTATTTTTATATTTTGGCACCCAGAACTGATGAGCAACAAGGCCTCCAATTCTCTTTTAAAGCTAATTGAAGAGCCCAACGATAAAATTCTATTTTTATTTATTACAAATAACTCTAATTTGTTGCTCCCAACGATTAAGTCTCGCTTACAAAGCAAATTGTTTGCCAAAATTCAAACCGAAGAGCTCTTGGTGCACTTTTCAAAGCTTTTCCCTAAAGTTGAAAAGTCTATAATAAAATCTAAAATCTATGAAAACAGCAACCACTATATAAACACTCTAAAAGAACTGTCAGACAATAGTCCAGCTTCTAAAAAAATAGATAATTTTATTGATTGGGTAAGATTGTGTTTTAACATAATAAATAAAAGAAAGGCATCCGAATTAATTAAGTGGTGTAATGATATGGCCTCTAAGGAGCGATCTGAACAAGAACATTTTCTAGAACTAAGTTCTCGTGTTTTTAGAAAATCTTTTTTGACAAAATATAAAATAAACTACACTTTATATCCTCATATTGAGGACCACGAGTTTTTAAAAAAATTTATTAAATATGTTAACACGAATAACATCTGTGAAATATTTGAATTAATTGACAAGTCTAATTTTTACATTAAAAATAATGCCAACCCTAAACTTATTTTTCTAGATTTGTCCTTGTCTATAGGAAAAATACTACAATCTAAAAACTCATGAAAATATTTAAATATATCATATCAATCGTTTGTATGTGGTCTGTTTTATTTTTATTAAACGGGTGCCAAAGAGACTGCCTTTTTGTTGACTCATTCTCTTTTGATAAGGCCAAGTGGAACTATAATCAACCTGTTATATGGGAAGTAGATGTTGAAGATACTATTAATACTCACCATTTGAGTCTATTCATGAGAAATAATTTGGAATACCCATATAGTAATATTTATTTTTTTACATCTATTATTTATAATGATAGTGTTTTTTTAAGTGATACTTCACAATACTTAATAGCTGATAAATATGGCAGGTGGCTTGGACGAGGTTTTGGTGGCCTAAAGGATAATTATTTTTTAATGAAAGAAAATATGGTGTTTCCAAAAAGAGGTAAATATACAATTCGTGTGACCCATGGAATGAGAGCAGATAATTTACAAGGAGTTGAAGATTTAGGAATTAAAATAAAAAACACTTTTTGATGACTATTAAAATTATAAAACTCTTTATTCCTATTGTTATTTTATCTCCCCTGATTGTTATATGTATGGGCATATTAATTGCCTCAAGCGGTTATTGGGGTGCACTACCAGAATTTAATGAACTTGAAAACCCTGAAACCAACTTAGCAACAGAAATCTTTTCATCTGACCATAAGGTTATTGGTAAATACTTTATTGAAAATCGAACACATATATCATATGAAGACCTTTCTTCTTCTACTATCAATGCGCTTATATCCACAGAAGACGAACGGTTTTTTAATCATTCTGGGATTGATTTTATTGCCTTATTAAGAGCCATTAAAGGGGTCATAACAAATAATGCTACTTTAGGGGGGGGGAGCACTATTACGCAACAATTAGCTAAAATGTTTTTTTCTAAAAAGCCAAAATCTAAAACTGACCGTGTTAAACAAAAGTTTAAAGAGTGGGTGATTGCTTTGCGTATTGAGAGACAATACTCCAAAAAAGAAATAATAACTATGTACCTAAACCGTTTTGACTTCTTGAATTTGGCGGTCGGTATTAAATCTGCTTCTAAAATATACTTCAATACTATTCCCAAAGAGCTAAAAATTGAAGAAGCTGCAACCTTAATTGGAATGGCAAAAAATCCATCTTTGTATAATCCATTAAGAAGGCTGGAAAAAACAAGGGTTAGAAGAAATGTTGTACTAAATCAAATGGTGAAAAACAACTTTTTGTCTGCTTATGATCGTGACTCTTTAGCCAATCTCCCCATTATACTAAATTATAATAAAGCAGACCATAATGAGGGTCTCGCAACATATTTTCGGGAACACCTTCGTGGATTTATGTCGGATTGGATAAAAAAGAAAAAAGAACAAAGCGGAGAAGAATATAATCTTTATACTGATGGACTGAAAATATACACAACTATTGACTCCCGAATACAAGAATATGCTGAAAGGGCAATTAAAACACACATTAAAGAGCAGCAGTCAAAATTTTATTCACACTGGGAGGGCTTTGAAAAGGCTCCATTTGATACCACATTACGATTTGGAGAAATTGATACCATAATTCTCCTTTCGTGGAAACGTTCAGAAAGATTTAGAAAGTTAAAGGCTCAAAATATTGATACTACTGAAATTAAATCTATTTTCAACACCCCCACCAAAATGAAACTGTTTTCATGGAATGGTTTCCTTGACACTGTCCTGTCTCCAAAAGACTCTATTAAGTATTATAGTTATTTTTTACATTCTGGCCTCATTTCAATCGAGCCTCAAAGCGGTCATATTAAGGCTTGGGTTGGCGGCATTAATCACAAGCAGTTCAAATACGATCATGTAAAAGACGGAAAAAGACAAGTGGGATCAACATTTAAGCCCTTTTTATATGCAACAGCCATTGATCAATTTAAATACTCTCCTTGT
>MDTG01144965.1_pt1 | contig 11006 bp, 10 predicted proteins | sample 811421 | NCBI WGS metagenome assembly MDTG01 (sample SAMN05326645, study PRJNA326480) | marine metagenome | isolation source: seawater | place: Pacific Ocean: South East | collected 2011 | reverse complement strand
CTTTTCTAATTGTGAAAATCCAACTGCAGCACTTAATTCAGTCATTCGAAAATTAAATCCTACTAGATTTGTAATATCTTTAATTTTTAAAGGTTCTACAATATTTTCTCCATGATTTCTTATTGCTTTTAATCTTAAAGCTAAATTATCATCATCTGTACAACATATACCTCCTTCACCTGAATGAATATGCTTATGATAATTCAGACTAAAAATACCTATATGACCTATTGTTCCTGCAAACTTATCATTTTCAGTAGCTAAAGGACATTGTGCAGAATCCTCTATTAAATAAATACCTTTTCTATCCGCTAATTTTCTTAATTTTTGAAGTTCTGCTGGATGTCCAAAAAGATTTACGGCAATAATAGCTTTTGTTTTATTAGTAATTGAACTTTCAACTTTTTTATAATCTAAACAAAAGAAATCTTTTTCTAGATCAACAAATACTGGTATTCCTCCGTAAATAAGAGGTGCCATTACAGTCGCAGACATAGTCATAGGAGGAACAATTACTTCTTCCCCTGGGGACAGACCGATTGCTCCTAAAGCAGCAATTAAGCCGGATGTATTTGAATTTACCGTGATTGAGTGTCTTGTTTTAAATATCTGGCACCATCTTTCTTCTATTTTTTTGATAAATGGCCCTCCGTCAAAATCATCACACCATGCCCCAACAAAACCAGAGAGCTTACCTGTTCTCATAACCTTTAGAACAGACTTTGTTTCACTTAAACCAATCGTCTTATAAGGTTTAAGAGGCTTTTTAAAAACAGGATCTCCACCTAACAAGCATAAATTATCCTTTTTTAGAAAATTCTTAAACACAACCACTTGTATATATATAGGATTATAAACTAATTAATGATTAAAAAAACATCAAAAATAATGATATTTCTAAAAATATCTACTTATTATGCTTTTAAATAAAGAAATTCTTCCTAACTGGAATTGATTTACTATTAAGAAAAGTTTTCACTTCAAAAGGAGTTTTTTCTGTAAAATGAAAGATACTTGATGCAGATAAAGCAGACGCTCCAGATTCTGCGATAGCATAATGCATATCTTCAAAAGAACCTGCTCCACCAGAAGCAATTAAGGGGATTTTAATTTCCCTTGAGACAGATAAAATAAGTTCTTGATCATAACCTTTCATAGTCCCATCTCTATCAATAGACGTTATTAATATTTCTCCAGCACCAATACTCTCTAAATGTTTTGACCATGAAATAGGATCAATATTCATATCTTTAGCACCTGAATTAGAATAACATCTCCATTTTTTGTCCTCAAAAATAACATCAATGCTTGCAACAATACATTGGGAACCGTATTTATCTGCTATCTCCTTTATTAAATTTGGATTTTCATAGGCTGCCGTATTTACACAAACTTTATCAGCGCCAATTTCTAAAAGTTTATCAACTTGATTAATATTTTTAATGCCTCCTCCAATAGTTAAAGGCACAAAACAGAATTTACAAAATTCTTTTATTACATCAAAATCTGGTTCTATATTTTTATTTGTAGCTGTAATATCTAAAAAAATTAATTCATCTACCTCTCTAATATTATATATTTTTATAGCTTGTAATACAGGACCAACTCTTCTCCAACTATTAAATTTTATCCCTTTTACTAAACCAAATTCTTTATATAAAAGTGTTGGAATTATTCTAGTTTTAAACATATTTCTAAATTAAAAAAGTTTTTTAATATCTGAAATCCAGCTTTAGAACTTTTTTCTGGATGAAATTGAACACCCCAAATATTTTCTTTTGCAACAATTGCAGGAATATTCTTAGAATAATCAACAGTAGCTATTAGATGATTTTGATTCTTGGGAACAAATGCAAAACTATGTACAAAATAGAAATCAGTATTTGGTTCTATCCCTTTTAGAATTTTATGTGATTTAAAACCTGACAAGCCATTCCACCCCATATGAGGAATTCTTTCTCTGCAACCAAGATCATAAAGACTCTTCACTTCGCCCTCTATAAGTCCTAAGCCTCTTATTCTATTATTAGAATCAAATTCTGCTTCATGACCAAAACTAGCAAGTAGTTGCATTCCTAGACAGATTCCCAACATAGGTCTTTTATAAAAGCTAGCTGCTTCGATAATATTCTCGGTCCAACCATTAGAATTAAGAATTGACATTGCTTTTGCAAAATTACCTACACCTGGCAAAATTAAACTACTATATTTATGTAAATTTCTAGGATCTTCAATAACTGAATATTTCATACCCATATTATCAATTGCATTAACTACAGAGGCTATATTTCCCAAACCATATTTGATTACCCCTATTTCATTAATTATCATAATTTACTTTTTCAAGATTGCCTTGCTTATCTTTTAATAATTTACCCTCAAAGTCTTTTTTAAATAAGCTTTTATTAGTAAAATTATCGCAAATACTAATAAATTCATCAACACTAATATCTAAAGGTTTCAGAATAGAAGATAATTTCTTTCCTAAATAGGTCCAAGGGAACTTACCATCATTAGCTAAAACAATTTTTTTAGCTTCATTTCTTGTTATCCTTCCTCTTCTAATATGTAAAGAAGCTATATCTGTTGCTCTTCCAAAACCAAATTTCAAGAATTTAAAATAATCATGAATTCCTGTCTGATAATTATCCAGATTCTCATAATTAACTATAGAACCTTCAACTATTCTTTTGCTGGTTTTGAAACCATTCGCTTGTGAAATTATTGCATTTGACAAGCCATCCCATTGTAAATAATGTCCCAAAAACAATCCAGTAACTCCGACTTCTTCCATTTCTTTATCAGAGGGATATGTATAATTTATTAATTGACTGGGTTTTATTCCATATATATCTTTCAAATCAGAAACTCTAAGACCTAATAATCCTCCAAACTCTTCAAGCCAAGATCTATTTAAAACATTACTTGTAGAAGCGGCGGCTGGTCCACCATATTCATTTTGAGAATTTTCACCCCAAATAATTAAAGGAACTTTAAATTGAACAGCTGCTCTAACAGGAATAGTAAAAATCGCTACATGCTCAGGCCATGAAATATCCCCTACTTGTTCTAAGCAAATTTTATTTAATTTTGCTCTAATCAATGGATTAGGGGAAAATTGTACATGGTCAACTCCTAATTGTTTTATATTTTTAATATTTTGCCTACCTAATTTGGATTCACTACATGTAGTAGAAGTAACACATAAAGGATTCATATCAAATTCCAGCATCTTTAAAACTTGATAAGTACTATCTTTACCTCCACTTACAGGGACAATACAATCCCAATTTGATTTATTTTTACTTTTATACTTTTCAAATATAAGAGTCAATTCATTCTTCCTATCATCCCAATTTACTATTTCTCTATTTTCAAAATTCCTACATGCATTACAAACGCCCTCTTGATCAAAGAGAATATCAGGTTTACTATCTGGGATTAAACATTTTTTACAGTATTTAAGCATAAATTTTTAAACTTTTTCTAATAAAAACCAAGTGATATCATCTTGAGGGAATTTTGGATCTTTATGATATACAAATCCATAATCCACCAAGTTTAAATTCGAATAAAGATTAAGCATCTCTCCAGCAAAATCTCTTTTGAATAATTTATTTTTAAAACCTCTATATATTAATTCTTCAGGATTTCTACTGTAGTATTCACAAATCAAAAGATATTTCTTGGAAGATTCAAATAATTTATTATAAACTTTTAAAATTTCGTCAGGATTAATATGAATTAAAACACCTTTTATTAAAACTAGATCCCATTTTTCTTTGGGTTTAAAGTCTAAAATTGACTCCTCAAAAATATTATTTTTTGATATTACATTTTTAAGGTGTTCTGTTGCTTTATTATTTATTTCTACAGCATAAAATTCATTTTTCGGGTAAATGATTTTTAAAGCTTTTAGATTCATTCCAATATTTGCTCCAAATTCTATACAATCATTTATTTCTTTTGCTCTTTGTAGTGCATTAATAAAAAAATTTATATTTGAAGTTAATAAATCATTATTTTGATTTCTTTTTATATATTCATCACCAAAATGACCCGACCAAAAATTCTCTTGATCTGTTTTAAATTTCATTATAGAAATTGTTATTTATCTCTGATCATAACATTTTTAAGTCTCATAAATTTTAATAACTTCTTAGTAAGTATTTTTTTTTCTATCACATTCAAAAATCAATTCAGCCATTTCCCAATCTTCTTGATTATCAATATCCTGAGCCCTCCATCTTTGAATTATATATGGCTTTGAGTTATGTAAAACATCACTCTTGGTTGACCAAGTATTAGAAGATGCAATATAAAATTGTCCAGCATCATGATACGCACTTATAAGGTCTTGAGTTCTAGTATTATAAAGTTCAGGATTAAACATTTTACTTAAACCTTTTTGATCCAAGTAAAAAGCTCTTTGAATTGGATAAGCAAAGCTAGTTGCTGAAAAAATGAAAATATCTTTTTTGGATTTATCTAAGTCATTTGAAGCTTTAATTAAATCATGAGCTTTAATAAAAGTTGCTGTTGGATATAGGCAACAGACTTTTGAAAATAAACATTCTTTATGCTTAAACCAATTTATTGCATGAATTATGACTTTTGCAGTAGAGGTATGATCATCTGATAAATATTTTGGTCTTAAAAAAGGTACTTCTGCTCCAGCATTTATAGAAATATCTTTTATTTCTTCGCTATCAGTACTTACAATTACTTTTTCAAATACATTATTAGATTTAAGTGCTTCTTTAATAACCCATTCTATTATTGGCTTTCCTTTAAACATTTTTATATTCTTTTTAGGGATTCTTTTGCTCCCACAACGAGCAGGTATAACTAGAAGGTTCATTTTAGAAATCCTCCCATTATCTCCCTAACTTTTATTTGTTTTTCAGAACTAAGTCCGGGATATAAAGGGATACTCAAAGAAGATTTTGAGTAATTTTCCGAGCCTGGGTAATCAGATTCTTTAAAATTAAATCTTTCATAATAGGGATTTTTATAAATTGGTTTGTAATGTAATTGAACACCAACACCTTTCTCTCTCATCCCTTCAAATATAATATTGTATTTATCTAAATATTTATCGGATAAACTTACAACTGCCAAATGAACTGAAGAATTAACATTTTTAGGAATCTTTAAAAAATTTACTGATAAATCTTTAAATATTATTTTATAAAAATTAAGTTGTCTGTTTCTTTCTTTCACAATATTTTCCAACCTATTTAACTGACTTAAGCCAAGAGCAGCATGAATATCAGTTAATCTATAATTATATCCAAGCATTTGTTGTTCGTAATACCAACTCCCTTGATTTTCCATTTTGTATTTATTAACATCTTTTACAATCCCATGACTTCTTAAGATACGTAATTTTTCTGCCAAAATATCGCTATTCGTAGTGGCAATACCACCTTCACCTGAGGTAATTATTTTTACTGGATGAAAACTAAATACAGTTATTGAACTATACTCACAGCAACCAACTGGTTTTGAATTATAACTGCCGCCAATAGCATGACTAGCATCCTCAATTACGGAAAAATAATATTTTTTTGATAGTTCATAGATTGATTTCATATCACAAGATGAACCTGCCAAATGAACTGGCACTATTACTTTTGGTAAGTTATCATTCTTTGCAGCAATTTCTAATTTAATTTTTAATTTATCTATATCAATAAGCCCTGTAGATGGATCAATATCAATAAAATCAATTCTTGCTCCGCAATATAAAGCACAATTTGCTGAAGCAACAAAAGATATTGGAGATGTCCACACCATATCTTCTTTTTCAACTCCTAAAGCCAAGCAAGCTAAATGTAAAGCACTAGTTGCACTATTTACTGCAATTGCGAACTTAGATGAAACTTTCTCTGCAATCTTTTTTTCGAATTTTGGAACAGTTTCACCCTGCGTGATCATATTTCCCTTTAATGTTTTAATTACATTATCTATATCTTCTGGAAGAATTTGATGTCGACCATATGGTATGTATTCATCATGCATAAACTTTTTTATTTAATAAAAATAATAAAAGATATAACTTATTTTAATATTAAAAAGGATTTAAAAAAGTTTTATGGGTGAATGATAGAAAATAAATAACTAAATAACAAAATTTAGAAGCTGCCAATTTGTGATTTATTCAATTCAATCCATTTTCTTAATTCATCTGCTGTCATCCAATCTGGATTTAAATCAGAAGAATATGAAAACCCAGGGGCAACTAAAACTCCCCCATTTATTCTTCTAGTATCACTACTCCATTGATTGATGGCAGGCAAAATCTTAAAATAATTATCATACTCATAGGTATAAGGTGCGTCGTCTTTACTAATCATCTGTTCGTGAAGTTTTTCACCCGGCCTAATTCCAATAATTGAATGTTTAGCTTTAGGGTTAATAGTATTTGCGATTTCAACAACCTTCATTGATTTTATTTTTTTAACATAAATTTCTCCACCAATCATATCTTTAAATGCGTGCCAAACCAATTCAACTCCCTCATTAAGAGGGATCATAAACCTTGTCATATCAGGATGAGTAATTGGCAAAATATTTTCATCACTTTTACTTAAGAAAAAAGGTATTACAGACCCTCTTGAGCCCATTACATTTCCATATCTAACAATTGAAAACCTAGTGTTTGAATTACCAGAATAAGAATTACTAGCAATAAAAAGTTTATCTGATATTAGTTTTGTTGCACCATATAAATTTGAAGGACTACATGCCTTATCTGTTGACAATGCAACAATTTTTTTGACACCTCTATCAATACAAATGTCTATTAAGTTCATAGCTCCATCAACATTAGTTCTAATACACTCAAATGGATCATATTCGGCTTTAGGAACTATTTTTATTGCTGCTGCATGCACTACATAATCAATATTGCATAGAGCCCTCCAAAGTCTTTCTTTATCTCTTACATCACCTATAAAAAATCGTACTCTTTCATCTTTCTCATAAATTTTTGCCATCTCCCATTGCTTCATTTCATCTCTTGAAAAAATAATTATTTTCTGAGGATTGAAATGCTTTAAAGTCATTGAGACAAAAGACTTTCCAAAAGAGCCCGTGCCTCCTGTAATCAATATGGATGAATGATCAAACACTTTTATATAATTTCCAATTATCTATTCTATCAGCAAATACATATTTAATTAAATTGTATATAAAAGCTATTAACTATATTAAGTAAATTTTTTTAGTTAATTTTATTACTCAAATTTTTTATATATTTAATTTAATATCAGTTATTTATTGAATTCTCAGTTGTTTTTAATAAATTTTTTAAATAATTTTGAATTTTTCTCTAAATAATTAAAATTGCCTTGATTTATTAAACTGCCCTTTTTGAAAAGAAAAATATGATCAGCCTCCTTAATATTTGAAAATTGATGAGCAATCGTTAATATTGTAATTTTTCCACGTAAACGATCAAGAGCATTTTTTACAAGATTTTTATTTATTGCATCAAGGGCACTAGTCGCTTCATCTAAAATTAAAATCTCTGGTTTTTTATATAAAGCTCTTGATATTGCTACTAATTGTTGTTGTCCTCCAGAAAGGAACTTACCCCTATCCCCAAGGGTAGTTGACAAGCCATTAGGAAGAGTACTTATAAAATCTGATAATCCTACTAGATCAATACAAGTTTTTACTCTATCAATATCAATTTTTGAAATATCTAAGCCAAAGCCAATATTCTCTAAAATACTTTGATCACTTATTTTTGGCTGTTGTGGAACATAACCTATTTTCTTTTGCCATTTTCTTACTCCAAAATCTTTCAAAGTAGAGTTATCTATATAAATTTGGCCATTTGAAGGAGAAAGTAACCCGTTAAATATATCTATTGTTGTAGATTTACCTGAGCCAGAAAAACCTACAAACCCATACTGCAAACCTTTCTTAATTTCAAGACTAATTTTCTTAATAGCAAAATTATCAGATTGAGGATATTTATAAAATACATCTTTAAAAAAAACTTTATTCCAACTTTTAGCACTAAATTTTTTAAACGCTTTTTCTCCCTTAATATTTTTAGCTTGCAACTGATAATTAATTTCATTTACAATCTTTGTAAAAGCAAATGATTCCGATATCCTATTTAAAGCATTTCCTAATTTATTTAATGCAGGTATTATCTTAAATGCTACTAAAGCAACAATAGACATAATTCCTACTAATTGACTTGTACTCATATCACTTAAAAATAATAATGTGCCTAAACAAACTATTATTAATTGACTAATCATCAAAACTAGGTTTATAGGAATCTGATTAAAGTTTTCAGAAATTGAAATGTTAGTACAATATTCACTATATATATTTTCAAATTTAAATATAAACTCCTCTTCTTTACTAGAGAGCTTTACATCTTTTATCCCTTGTAAACTTTCAACAAGCAATATATTTAATTCATCTAACTTAATTCTTATTTTATTTGATAAATAACTTGTTCTTTTTCTAATTAATCTCAGGAAATAAAATAATATAAAAGAAAATAAAATTAATAGTAATAAAGAATATCTTGGAGATATAATTACTAAAGTAAAGGTCGGTATCATTAAAGTTGATATATATCCAATCAATAATGGTATTTGTCTTATAATATTCCTACTTAATTTAGTTAGATTAGTCGTAAAAATATTCATTAATCTAATAGAGTTTTTGCTTATATGCCATTCATAATCAGCATAAGCAAGATCTTTAAAAATATTTCTACCTATATTTATTTGAATATTAGAAGCGAACAAATTACATTGGCATTGAGTATAGAAATTAAATAAAGAAGATATAATTATTATAAGAATTACAATTAAAGATAATAATAAAATAAATTTATTTATTTCTGGAGAGCCTATTAAATTATAAAGTTTATAGTAATTAGAATTAGAATAAATACTATTCTTATCTAAAATAATATTTATAAATGGATAAACAGAAATTACAGATATAAATTCTAAGGTGGCGCTTATAAAAGAAAATAATGTTAAAACAGCGAGTCTTATTTTTTCTTTCTTAGTTAATAGAGAAATTGTTTTATTTAATATTTTAAATTCATTACTTCTCATAACAATAAATTATTTTAATAATTAGTCTAAGAGGCTCCACTCTACTCTATCTCCAATATAAACATCTTTTTTTACTCTTTTATTATTCACTATTTGACCAAGATATTTTGGTGGTATACCAAATCCTGGCCTGATTGATCTAACTGCATCTGAAGTAATTATTTCACCGCATTTAATATCTTTTACAAAGTATAGAGATCTTCGAAAAATTTTATTTTTTTTCTCATTCTCAGATCTGACAAAAGTTCCATTACCAAGAGTCTGCCATGCCTCTTTACTTGCAATTTTTAATTCTTTTAATTGTTCAGGTGCAATAGAAAAAGAAGAATCAGGACCTTTCAAACTTTTATCAAATATAAAATGTTTTTCTATTGCGGTAGCTCCCATTGAAACTGCAGTAGTTGCTGCTGTATTTGTTAATGTATGATCAGATAAACCAATTTCCAAATTATATTTATCCCTTAGGGTTTTTATTAATCTTATATTTGCATCTTTTAATGGAGCTGGATATGAACTTATACAATGAAATAATAATATTTTTCCATTACCAAAATTTTTTGCGACTTTAACAGCTTCATCTATTTCTGATTCTGATGCCATTCCAGTAGAAATCAATAGAGGTTTTCCTTTAGAAGCGGCATACTTGATTAATTCCAAATCAATAATTTCAAATGATGCAATTTTAAAAGCAGGGGCATTTAATTCATTTAAGAAATCAATTGCTGAACAATCAAAAGGAGAAGAAAAAATCGTAATACCTAACTTATTTGCATAATCAAATAATTCTTTATGCCATTCATATGGTGTACAAGCCTCTTCATATAAATCATATAGTTTATAACCTTTCCATAAACCATCTTTAATTATAAAGTCATTTTTTTTACTATTTAGTGTCATTGAACTAGCTTTATATGTTTGCAACTTAACTGCATCTGCTCCACTTTTTTTTGCAGCTTCAATAGTTTTCAAAGCAAATTCTAATGAACCGCAGTGGTTTGCTGAAATCTCAGCAATAATATAAGGCTCATTATTTATTGAAATTGATCTATTATTTATTTCAATCATAAATTTTTACCAGACTTCATCAAAAAACTTTATTATTCAAAATTATTTGCATAAGTATGTAAGTTGAATATGCTTATAATTTAATGTTTTCAAAGCGTTTATTAGACTTATATTATCAGGAGATGAATTTATAAGAAAGTACTTATTTCTAAAAGATTTAATTTCTGGAAGTGGAGTTTCAAATGAGATAATATTTTCTATAAGATTTTTATAGGCTTTAGTATTATTTGATAAAAGATTTATACCTATGCAATTTTCAAAAGTTATATAGTAGGAACCAAACAATTTCCCTTTTTTAAATATCAGTTTCCATTTTCTATATTTATGATTTTCTACAAAATTACAATGCGAATTATATTCTGGCATTTTTCTATGACTTATATTATGTGATCTTTTTTGTAGAATTTCATAAAGAAAGTCAATATGGGTTTTATTTTTTTTATCTATATCAGTAAAGTTAAATTCCACAGAAATCTATTCTTATTCTTTTAATTATAAGAAAAATATAAATTATGTAAATTATTAAAAAGGGAATAAATTAAAATTATTCTGTAAATTATAATTAAAGATTATTTTTTAATAATTAATCTTTTTAAATACTTGGAAATATTTATTTTTTGATTTAAACCAATCTTTTAACATCTCTTCTTCTTTTTTTAAATCAACTTTATATTCAATAATATTATTAATTAAGTTTACATAAATTTTATCTTGTTCAATATCATCTTCAAATATAAACCTTTGACCTTTTGTCTTACCAAAGTAAATAGCAGAAGTAATTGCGCATAAATTAATTTTATTTTTTTTGGGAATATTAAGATACCAATCAGAATTTAAAAG
>MDTG01368498.1_pt1 | contig 11007 bp, 8 predicted proteins | sample 811421 | NCBI WGS metagenome assembly MDTG01 (sample SAMN05326645, study PRJNA326480) | marine metagenome | isolation source: seawater | place: Pacific Ocean: South East | collected 2011 | reverse complement strand
AGACCAAAGGTGATTTACCTGGTTCAGAGCCTAGCATTTCTGGTAAAACAGGTAAGGGTTTTGAGGTTTTACTGGAAACCCTAAAGAAAACATTCTCGGATAAAGTTAGAAAAGCTAGTAATATTACAAGAACAAGGCATCTAGAAAAGATAATATCCTGTCTTGACCATTTGAGAACTATTCGGGTTTACATGGAAGAAAAAAACTATGAAGATGAAATAATTGCAGAAGAATTGCGAACTATACTAAGAAATTTTGATGGACTTTTGGGAGTAGTTAATACAGAAGAAATTTTAGGAGAGATCTTTAATAGTTTTTGTATTGGCAAATAAACAAATGTAACTGTGGGTGTTTCACGTGAAACCTTTTTATGAAATTTTAGTTGTTGGTGGTGGCCATGCTGGTACTGAGGCAGCTTATATTAGCAGTAAGATGGGTATACGAACTCTCTTGATTACTAATAGTGTTTCAAAAATAGGTGAACTGTCTTGTAATCCTGCTATAGGAGGGCTTGGGAAGGGACATCTGGTAAGGGAAGTTGATGCCTTAGGTGGTATAATGGGTGTGGTAGCTGATGCTTCAGGAATACAGTTTAGATTGTTGAATAAAAGCAAGGGCCCAGCGGTTCAAGGACCTAGAACTCAGATAGACAGACAGGAATACAAGAAGATAATCCAAAAAAGACTTAATAAGATTGGCTTATTAACAATAATAGAAGCAGAAGTCATAGATTTAGTGGTAAAGGATTATTCGGTGAGTGGTGTTATTTTAGGAAATTCTGAAATAATTTATGGTAAGTCTGTCATCTTGACTACAGGAACGTTTTTGAATGGAAAAATACATATAGGAGATAAGTCATACTCAGGTGGAAGAAGTGAAGACTTGGCTTCAATAAGATTGGCTAATAGGCTTAGGGAAATGAATTTACCGATGGGTCGGCTGAAAACAGGGACGCCACCAAGACTTGATAGCAAGACAATCAACTGGTCTATTCTTGAAAAACAATATGCTGATGTGAAACCGCACTATTTTTCATTTTCAACAAAAAAAACTAGGTTGAAACAGATAGCTTGCCATATTACTTATACGAACAAGAAAACCCATGAAATTATAGAAAAAAACATAAATAAATCAGCTATATACAACGGAAAAATTCTGTCGGCTGGGCCTAGATATTGTCCATCTATTGAGGATAAAGTAATTCGGTTTTCTGAAAAAGATAGCCATCAGATATTTTTGGAACCTGAAGGATTGAACAGTGACGTCATTTATCCAAATGGCATCTCAACTTCTTTGCCTGAGGACATCCAAGAAAAATATGTTAGGTCGATTAAGGCATTAGAAACTGTTAAGATATTAAAATTAGGTTATGCTATAGAATATGATTATGTTGATCCAAGATCATTGAAGCCATCCTTAGAAATGAAAGCCCTAAAAGGTCTTTTCTTGGCAGGACAGATAAATGGCACTACTGGCTATGAGGAAGCTGCTTCCCAAGGCCTTATTGCTGGTATAAATTCGGTGATGTTTGTTCGTTCTAATGAACCTGTCATAATTCAAAGAGATCAGGGTTATATAGGTGTTTTAATTGATGATTTGGTCACCAGGGGCGTTAAGGAACCTTATAGAATGTTTACATCCAGGGCAGAGTACAGACTGACTTTACGTGCCGACAATGCCGATCAAAGACTTACCCAGTTGGGTTCAGATTTGGGCACCATAGACCCAAATAGAAAGAACACTTTTCTTAATAAAATTAGTAAGATCAAAAAGGCTAAGTCCGTGCTTAAAGAATGTAAAATAACCCCTTCGAAGGCAATCAAATTAGGTCTAACGGTAAAACAGGATGGTAAGATTAGAAGTGCTTTGGATTTCATAAGCAATTCAAAGGTACCACTCAAAAAAATCCAGTCTCTTTGGCCAGAACTTAAGTGCATTGAAAAAAGTATTTTATTACAAGTAGCACATGATGTCAGATATGATATTTATATCAGAAGACAGAAAGTGGAAATAGAAGAAACCAAAAAGAATTCTAGAACAAAAATACCAGAAAACTTTGATTACAAGTTAATTAATGGTCTTTCTAACGAAATTCAGGCAAAGTTGGAACTAATTCGTCCTATTGATTTACTTCAGGCTTCTAGGATAGATGGCATGACCCCGGCTGCTTTGACCTTAGTACATTTATGGATAAAAAAGTATAGTGGTGTAAAGAGAGATAATGGTAATTATGAACAACACCGCTATGGTGCAAAGTCATCATTTTAAAGATACCTTCCTTTTAGATAAGATAGGTGTTTCACGTGAAACATGTGAAAAACTTCATTATTATTATTGTACTCTTTCTGAATGGAACACAAAAGTTAATTTAGTTTCAAGAAAATCCATAGAATCTTCTTGGCAAAGACATTTTCTCGACAGTTCTCAGTTATGGCTCTATGCACCTCAGAATGCAAAAACATGGCTAGATTTTGGTTCCGGAGGAGGTTTTCCTGGTTTGGTAATTAGCATTATAGCTCAGGAATTGAATCCAAAACTAAAAGTAATATTAGTAGAAAAAAATAAAAAAAAGGCATTTTTTCTGGAACAGGTTTCTCTAAAACTTTCTTTGAACGTTCGTCTTTTTTGCAGTAAGGTAGAAGATGTAAATCCTCAGAAAGCGGATGTTATTTCTGCTAGGGCATTTGGGGCTTTAAGGCTCTTGATTGAGATTGCGTACATGCATAAAAACGATAAAACTATTAGCCTCTTTCCAAAAGGAAAAACATTTTCATTAGAAATTAAAGAATCATTAGATTATTGGAAATTTGAGATGAGGCAGATAAGTAATTTATTGTCATTAGATTCTTCCATATTGGAAATAAGGAACATAAAAGTTGCTCAATAAATTAGAAAAAGTTGGAGTTCAGACGAACCTTATTACTGTGGTGAATCAAAAAGGTGGTGTGGGGAAAACAACTACTGTCCTTAATCTGGCCACATGCTTGGCAGCCACAGGAAAAAAAGTTTTAATTATTGATTTAGATTCTCAGGGTAATGCTTCGACAGGATTGGGTGTTTTACCAGAAGACCGCAAACTGAGTTCCTATGACTTAATTATAACTGAAGAAAAGCTATCAAATGTTCTAAAAGAAACAAAAGTACCTAATTTATTTATCGTTCCAGCAAACTCAGATCTTGCATCAGTGGATATGGATTTAGTTAATACTGAACAAAAAGCAGTGAGATTGAGACGATGTCTCATAAAAGGATTATCAGAAGCAAGGGAATTTGATTACGTTTTCATGGATTGTCCACCTGCTTTAAATTTACTTACTGTTAATTCATTGGTGTCCGCAAAGATGGTCATTATTCCTTTGCAAACCGAATTCTTTGCGCTGGAGGGTTTGTCCCAACTTATGGTAACGATTAAAGAAATACGGAATACCTTCAATAACGAATTAAAGATATTGGGTGTTTTACTTACTATGTTTGACAAACGAAACAATCTTTCAATCCAAATAGAAGAGGATGTTAGGTCTACATTAAGTGATCTTGTTTTTAATACAATGATTCCTAGAAATGTTAAATTAAGTGAGGCTCCCTCTTATTCTTTGCCTGGTGTTATATATGACAGAAGGTGTCTTGGTTCTATAGCATATCAAAAACTAGCCGCGGAATTTCTTAAGCGGGAAAGAAATACTTTGTCATCCACAGGATAAAAAAAGAGGTAATGAGCATTGAACAAAAAGAGAGCATTAGGAAGAGGATTGTCTTCATTTTTATCTGATAATATTGAAGATATAAATCCGAATGAAAATCAGATAGAAACTAACGTAAGAAAATCGGGAGAGTTATTGGTACCGATTGAAAAACTTAGACCTAACCCGAATCAACCCAGAAAGAACTTTAATCCTGATGAGTTAAGAAAGTTGTCAGAAACCATTAAGGACAAAGGTATTTTACAGCCTTTGATCGTGGTTAAGCAAAGCAAGTCCGAATATATGATAGTAGCTGGTGAAAGACGCTGGCGAGCAGCTCAGATGGCAGGTTTACATGAAGTCCCTGTAATAGTTAAGGAATTAACTCCCAAAGAAATCGTAGAAATTGCTATCATAGAAAATGTACAACGAACTGAACTAAGCCCACTAGAGGAAGCAGAGGGTTACTTAAAATTAGCCGAGGAATTCAGATATAAACATGATCAAATAGCTAAAATAGTTGGAAAATCAAGACCTTATATTTCTAATGCAATAAGAATTCTATCATTGCCTCAGGAAGTAATGGGGTATGTTAAAAATGGAGAACTTAGTGCAGGTCATGCGAGGGCGATATTAAATTTCCAAGATCCTCTTTTTTTGGCTAGGTTAGTAATTAAAAAGGGTTTGTCTGTTAGGCAAACAGAGCTTTTTGCCAAAAGACAAAAAATAAATACTGATGAAAAAGAAATAAAAGTGGGATCTTTTTCAAAGGATCCTGATACTGTAGATTTGGAAAGATCACTTACTGCTCAAATAAGTTTTCCAACGAGAATATCCCATGATAAAAAGAAAAACTCAGGAAAGGTTTACATTTCATATAAGAATTTGGAAGAACTAGATGCCATATGTGACATTTTAAGAACAAAAAAATGAAGTTTATGTTAACAACTCTTTAGTTATATAATTTAACAAGACTTTTCCTTTTTGTAAGACTTTAAGTTGATTACTAGCAATTTCTATAAAACCTAAACTGATTAATTCTTGAAGTATCTTCTCGTCAAATCTCTTGCCGAAATTTTTGTGCATTTTTGATAAACTCAGACCTTCACTAAGTCTTAACCCCATGATAACGAATTCTTCAAAATGATCCAAATCAGACATTCTTTTTTTAACATTTATAGCAAGATCCTCATTAAATGATTTATTAAGCCAGGTCTCAGGATTCTTTATGCTCTCATATGAGAAGCGCTTTTGATTAAGTTGGTATCGACCATGCGCTCCAGGTCCTATCCCAAGAAAATTACCGCACTTCCAGTAATTCACATTATGCTTACACTCTTGTTTATCTAATGCAAAATTTGAGATTTCATAAGGTTTATATCCGTTGGAATAGCATATATCATTAGTGGTCATAAAAAGCTTTCTTGATAATTCATCACTAGGTAAACCTTTTAGTTTTCCTTTATCAAACAACTTACCAAAGGCGGTATTGTTTTCGACTGTTAGTTGGTACAGCGATAAGTGCTGACTCCGTAAAGAAATAGCAAATTGTAATTCTTGTTCCCAATCAAGTAAGCTTTGAAATTGTCTGCCATAAATTAAATCAAAGCTTAAATTTTCAAAAATGTTTGTACCAATTTCAACAGCAGATAAAGCTTCTTTAGCACTATGGCGCCTGCCTAGTAATCTGAGATCCTTATCTACAAATGATTGAACACCTATAGAAATTCTATTTATTCCGGCAGAAGCATAATCCCTGAATTTTTTTATTTCGACAGAACTAGGATTAGCTTCAAGAGATATTTCTATATTATTTGCAATTGAATAATACTTATCGAGACCTTCCAAGAGATCTGAAACTATATTTGGCTCCATCAAACTTGGTGTTCCACCACCAAAATAAACAGTTTTAATTTTCGGGTTTGGAAAAATAGAAACCCATAACCTGATATTCTTTAGGTAACCTTGCAACCATTCATCTTGTACAACTTTTTCTCGCACATGGCTGTTAAAATCACAGTAAGGGCATTTTGATTCACAAAACGGCCAGTGCAAATAAATTGAAATATTGTTTGCGTCAATCAATGTTTGGTGAAATCTCCTGATAAAAATTAATAAACTTCCTTAAAGCCTTATATCTATGGCTAATTCTATTTTTTTGATGTTCTTTCATCTCACCAAAAGTCTTGGAATAGCCTTTTGGTAAAAAGATTGGATCATATCCGTGACCTTCGGGACCCCGCATGGGCCATACTATTTCACCTGTTACTTTTCCTTCAAATATTTTTTCTTCGCCATTAGGAAAAGTTAAAACGAGAGTGCAACAAAATTCTGCGCTAAAAGGCTTTTGTTTTTTTGTCAAAGTTAATTTAGTCCACAAAAGGTCCATCGCCTTTTTGAAGTCTCTTCCAGTTTTTGTTTCTGCCCAATCAGCAGTATATACGCCAGGTTGATTATTAAGGGCATGGACTTCTATACCGCTATCATCAGCCAGACTGGGTAAGTTACTCGCTTGACAAGATGATCTAGATTTTATTCTAGCATTACCCAAATAGGAATTCTCTGTTTCCTTTGGCTCGGATAAATTAAGATCCTTAGCGGACATGATTTTCAGATCCAAATCACCTAAGATTAATTTGAACTCTTCAAACTTACCTTGATTGTGGGTCGCTATAAGAAGTTTTTTTTCAGAAAAAGAACTCATAGATTTAGAGAATCTTTTTGGACTTCTATCAATTCTTTGATTCCCAATTCTGCTAGAGTAAATAATTTTTCAAACTCATTCCGGGAGAAAGGTTTTTTTTCTGCAGAAGCTTGGACTTCCACAATGGCTCCGTTATCATTCATCACGAAGTTAGCATCAGTGCTAATATTTGAGTCCTCTTCATAGTCTAAATCTAAAATAGCTTGCTCTCCTAGCATACCACAAGAAATTGCAGCTACATGGGAAAGTATAGGTGTTTCTTTGATGGATCCATTTCTTATTAATAAATCCGTAGCTTGTTTTAAAGCTACCCATCCACCTGTTATTGCAGCACATCTTGTCCCACCATCAGCTTGGATAACATCGCAGTCAACTATAATTTGCCTTTCACCAAGTAAAACTCTATCTATGCACGTTCTCAAAGATCTACCTATGAGCCTTTGGATTTCCAGAGTCCTTCCTCCCTGTTTTCCTCTTGATGCTTCTCTTTTCATTCTGCTATTGGTAGATCTTGGAAGCATGGCATATTCAGCTGTGACCCAACCCAACCCAGTTTTTCTCATAAATGGAGGAACTGATTCCTCGACGGACGCAGTACATATTATGTGTGTTTCACCACATTTTATGAGGCAAGAACCCTCAGCATTTTTGTTGACGTTAGTTTTTATAGTAGTTTGACGTATTTGGTTGAAATTTCTCTTTGATAGTCTCATAATTTTTTCATTCTGTTTAATGTTAATGTTGTCAAATTTTCTAGAGATAAATTCGTTCTTAGTAAATAGTGTTGAAAAGAAATGTGGAGAAAATGATCGGTAAGACGCAAATAGATAAATTAACTGAAAGAAGTAGAGAAGTATTCAGATGTCTGGTTGAAACATATATTAATACTGGTGAACCTGTTGGTTCTAGAACTTTGTCGAGGAGTTTAAATGAAAACCTTTCTTCATCCACAGTCAGAAATATCATGCAGGATTTGGAGGAAACAGGTTTACTTGGTAGCTTTCATAGTTCTTCCGGCCGGTTTCCGACTCAAAAAGGATTAAGGTTGTTTGTAGACGGTTTGTTAGAAATATCTGACATGGGAAAAGAGACAAGAGAAGAGCTAGACAAGTCCATTAGAGGTGATGAAAAAGAAATTCATCCAATTTTGGATCGAGTAGGTTCCATACTTTCTGGATTAACTTCAGGAGCAAGTCTTGTTTTGGCTCCGAAATTAGAATCCGCTATAAAACAAATAGAATTTGTCTCATTATCAGTTGATAGGGCACTCGTAGTATTAGTGACATCAGATGGGCAAGTGGAAAATAGAATTTTTAAACCACCTTTGGGTTTAACACCTGGCGCAATGCGAGAGGCGGGTAATTTCCTTAATTCAATCTTGGCTGGCCATACTCTATCAGAGGTTCGCAAAATAATTGTCCAAGAAATTGAGCAAAATCAGAACCATTTGGATAAGATTACACATAAACTAATTGAATCTGGAGTAGCTTCCTGGGCACCAGACGTTTTGTCTGGTCGTGACAGGTTAATCATCAGGGGGCGATCTAACCTGATTGGTGATCTAGAAGACCAAGATAAGATTGAAAGGATAAGGATATTATTTGATGATTTGGAAAGAAAAAGGGACTTAGAGCAATTACTGGATCTCACAGAGGAAGGGGATGGAGTTAGAGTTTTTATTGGCTCAGAGAACAAACTATTTTCTTTGTCTGGTTCATCGCTTGTTTTTTCTCCATACATGAATAGCGAAAGCAAGATTATAGGAGCTGTGGGGGTAATAGGGCCTACTAGGCTCAATTATGGAAGGATAGTGCCAATAGTTGATTATACAGCTCAATTAGTTGGTAAAATGATTTCAAAAAGAAATCGCTAAACACCATATTTGAACACGGTAAAAGGAGCTTCATTTTGAGAAAGGCTAGTTGTTGTGTCAAATTTCGTAGATCTTGTCGTGATTTTATCAGGTTTATTGAGGGGCGGGAATTAATCCAATGAATTTAAATACAAAAAGTACCCCAAAGGTTGAGGCTCGGAGTAGTGTTACTCCTTTGATGGAACAGTATTTGGAAATTAAGAGAAGTCACCCAGGATCGCTACTATTTTTTAGGATGGGAGATTTTTACGAACTTTTTTTTGATGATGCGTATTTAGCTAGTGACATATTAAATATTACGCTTACCAAAAGAGGGAAATTAAATGGAAAAGATATACCGATGTGCGGAGTACCACATCATGCATCAGATCGTTATATAGAGACTTTAATAAAAAAGGGCCTGCATATAGCTATTTGTGAACAAACAGAAACTCCAGAAGAAGCTAAGAAGAGAGGTTACAAAGCGATAGTAAACAGGGATGTAATTCGAATTATTACACCAGGAACAGTAGTAGAAGATAATTTGCTTGAAGGGAAAATAAGTAATTTTCTGTTATCGATTAATGACATTCGAGGGGATTTATCTATAGCATGGACCGATATTTCTACTGGAAACTTTCATGTTAGAGGAATTTCTCAAGGAGAACTCGAATCATCTATGGCAAGAATAAAACCTAGTGAAATATTAATTTCCAATAATTATGCAGAAAAAAATTTGTTAGGTTTAAAGGAAAAAAATTACAAGGTAACAGTCCTATCTGGGTCCAGCTTCAACACTACTAATTCTCACGAAAGGTTACTTAATCATTATAGTGTCAAAAGCATCCGTAGCTTTGGCAATTTTTCTTATTCAATGATAGGAGCACTTGGAGCCATATTAGATTATATTCTTGTTACCCAAAGTGGTACCAAAATTCAATTGATGAGACCTGTTGTAGAAAAGAGGGAGTTAATTCTAGAAATAGATGAACATACTAGAAAAAACTTAGAAATTAACACTTCCTTAGCAGGTGAAAAAAAAGGATCTTTAATTGGTATCTTGGACAAAACTGTTACAAGCTTTGGTTCCAGGCTTTTATCAATTAGAGCAAATGCACCTTTATCAGAGAAAAAATCAATTTTAGAAAGGTTATCGGTCACACAATTTTTTTCTACAAACCCAGAATTTTCTGAATCTCTAAGACAGGTTTTGATAGATTGTCCTGACTTTGAAAGGGCTCTTTCGAGACTTACTTTTCATAAAAGCAGCTTCCAAGATCTAATAATTGTTAAAAAGGGTATTGTGATAGCTAGTAAAGTGAAGAAAATTTTCACTAATATAAGTGCGCAAGAAACCCTACCTAAAAAATTAAATTTGATATTAGATAACATCTTTAATTTTAAAGATATATTGATACTTCTTAATCGAGCTCTTTCAGAAATCCCTTTAGAAATATTTAATAAGACAAGTTTCGTAAATTCAGGCTATGATTCTGAGTTAGATAATTTAAGAATTTTACTTAATCAAAGTGAAACCATTGTTAAGAAATTAGAAGAAGATTTAATTTTAAATACAAGTATTTCAAGTTTGAAAATCAAGCAGAATAATGTTCTTGGTTACTTCATAGAATTAACATCTAAAAATGCTGAAGCTTTGTCTGAAACTGGTGTAAATGAAAATTTTATACATCGTCAAACCACTGCGAATACCGTACGTTTTACTACCAATGAATTGATTTCTTTAGAAAGCCAAATAAATTCGGCTACCTCAAAAATGGAAGAGTTAGAAAAAAGAGTTTATAAAGATATCCAGGAAGAACTCTTAGATCTAAGGTCTGAGATAAGAGGTTCTGTGGGAGCACTTGGTGATTTAGATTTTTTCTCAACTTTGGGTTTAATATCAAGAGAGGAAAATTGGATTAAACCAGAGATCTCAGATAAAAAAATATTAGAAATTTGGGATGGAAGGCATCCAGTAGTGGAAAAAAACGTTAGGGAAAAAAGCGATGATTCTTTTATACCAAATGATTGCAAATTAAATGAAAAAACTACAACAAATTTAATCACTGGGCCAAATATGGCTGGTAAATCAACTTTTCTCAGACAGAATGCACTAATAGTTATACTGGCCCAAATGGGGAGTTTTGTTCCTGCAAATAAAGCAAAAATAGGATTAACTGATAGAGTTTTTTCTCGTATAGGTGCTTCAGATGATCTATCCCAAGGTCATTCAACATTTATGGTAGAAATGCTCGAAACGGCGACCATTCTTAACCAGGCTACAAAAAATTCATTTGTAATCTTAGATGAAATAGGAAGGGGTACGTCAACCTTTGATGGGTTGTCCATAGCTTGGTCAACGCTAGAACACCTTCACAATCAAAACCGCTGCAGAACACTTTTCGCAACCCATTATCATGAATTGACAGTTTTGGATAAAGAATTACCGTTATTGTCAAACCTGACAGTGAAAATAAAGGAATATGAAGGTGAGTTGATTTTTTTACATAAAATTGTTGATGGTTTCTCAAACCATTCTTTTGGCATTAAGGTAGCAAAGCTAGCAGGTATACCAGAGAAAGTAACCGATAGAGCTGCAGACATTTTGAAAGGTTTAGAAAATAATTCCAAATTTAACAGTAATAAAAAAGGGTTTTTACGAGATATATCCCAAACAGAAGACAAAACACCTCGAACCACAATAGATCATCAGCAAATCAATCACTTATTGCAATCTTTAAATGTCGACGATCTTTCTCCAAAAGAGGCTT
>MDTG01298871.1_pt1 | contig 11007 bp, 9 predicted proteins | sample 811421 | NCBI WGS metagenome assembly MDTG01 (sample SAMN05326645, study PRJNA326480) | marine metagenome | isolation source: seawater | place: Pacific Ocean: South East | collected 2011 | reverse complement strand
TTATGTGCAGGATCAGTTGTTTGCAACCCTGGATCCAACAGTTAGGCATCTAGATCTTCCAAATGAAAAGCGAATTGTTTTGGCTGATACTGTAGGTTTTGTAAGAGATTTACCACTTGAACTTATTGCAGCTTTTAAGTCTACTTTACAGGAGGCTAGGGAAGCAGATTTAATTCTTCACATTATTGACATAAGTGATCCGAATAGGTGGCAACGAATATCTCAAGTAAATTCAATACTGGAGCAGCTAAAAGCTGATAAAATTCCTCAAATACGTGTGTACAATAAGATTGATAAATTAAATCGGGAAGCTTGGGTAACTAATGATAGCAATGATGAAAGTTATGCGGTCTGGTTGTCAGCAGAAAGTGGTGAGGGTTTATCTTTATTGAAAGATGCAATTTCAAATCGCTTAAAAAAAGAAAAAATGGAGCAAACTATTTGCTTGAAGCCAACCGAAGCTCGTCAACGGGCTAGACTGTTTGAGCTTGGCGCTGTTGTAAAAGAGGAAATTCAAAATGATGGAAGCTCTAGATTAATGTTGCGAATAGCAGAAAAAGACTTGCAGAGATTTATGAAGCATGAAAATCTTAAAATGGAAATTAATAACGGAATAATAGGAAAAATATAAATATCATGAGTAACAAAGATTCAGGTAATGGCCATGATCCTTGGAAAAGGGATCCATGGAAAAAGGGAGGCAATCAGCCCAACGATCTTGATCAGATAGCGCGTAAGTGGCAAAAGCGTTTTGATAGCATAATTGGTGGCGGTCCATTAGGAGGATTTGCATTAATTATAGTGTTGGTAATTGCATGGTCGCTGACAGGGTTTTATAGAGTGGATGAAGCTGAGCGTGGTGTTGTACAAAGATTCGGCGCATATTCCGAGACTTCGTTGCCCGGTTTACGCTGGCATTATCCTTATCCAGTTGAGACTGTGAGTATTATAAATATTCAGGAAGTAAATGATTATAACTTCAGTACTGAGATGCTCACTGCTGATGAACAGTACGTTTTTATTGATATTGTTGTGCAGTATCGTCGTACTGACCCAGTTTTATATAGTTTTGAAGTTGCCAATCCTGAGGTTACTTTACAGGATGTGACGGAAAGTGCACTTCGTGGCGTAGTTGGAACTAGTTCTCTTGATTTATTGATTGGAAATCAGCGAGAAGAAATTCCAGAAAGAACAATCGAAGAGCTTCAAGAAACCCTATCAAATTATGGTGCAGGAACTGGTCTAACAGTTACTTCGATCAACTTGAATGTTGTTGATTATCCAAAGTCTGTTCAAGAAGCAGTTGATGATACTCAAAAAGCAAGAAATGATCGTGACCGATATGTGCTCGAAGCAACAACATACGCTAATGATCTTATACCTCGAGCACGGGGTGCTGCACAGCGTGTTCTTCAAGATGCTGAAGCTTATAAAGATCGTGTTATTGCAGATTCTGAAGGTGAGTCATCACGTTTTGAAGCGTTGCTTATAGAATATCAAAAGGCCCCAAGAGTTACCCGCGATAGACTATATATTGATGCAGTATCAGATGTTTACAGTCGAACTAATAAAGTTATCATTGATTCTGAGGGTAGTGGAAATTTAATGTATCTTCCGCTTGATCAACTTATGCGTCAGTCGAATAATAATTCTAAAGATTCCGATTTTTCTCTTGAAGAGAGTAATAAATTGAATTCAACTGACCGAGAGTCCAATGATTCAATGGGTAGCAGTCGTGAAAGGAGGATCCGCTGATGAATAGTATTAAATATCCATTTGTTATTCTTTTTGGTTTTGGAGTAATTGCAATTACTCTCTCTGCGTATACGGTTGATGAGCGTGAGCTTGCAATAAAATTACAAGTGGGTGAAGTTGTTGAATCCAACATCCAGCCAGGCTTACATTTCAAGCTACCTATTCTGCAAACAGTTCGTAAATTCCCAAGTAGAATTTTGAAAATTGATGATGCTCCTCAGCGAGTCTTTACTCTTGAGCGTACCGCAATGACAGTAGATTATTTTGTTAAGTGGAGAATTGTTGATGAAGTCCCTTTTTACACTTCCACTGGGGGTTCGCAAAATGTAGCAATGGATCGATTGCGTGAAATAATCAAAAACTCAATTGTTACTGAATTTGGTAAGCGAACTATTGTTGAAGCTATTTCAGTTGAACGAGTTGAGTTAATGAGAGATATGTTGGCAAATGCTGCAGAAACTGCACAAGGAATTGGTGTTGAGCTTGTAGATTTTCGAGTGAAGCAGGTTGAGTTTGTTTCGGAAGTTCGAAATTCTGTTTACAACCAGATGCGCGAAGAACGTGCAAGAGTTGCTGCTGAAACAAGGGCGGAAGGTCGAGAAGACGCTGAACTTATTCGATCAACTGCTGATAAAGATCGTACTATTATACTTGCTGACGCATATCGAGATAGTCAAATTATTCGAGGAACCGGCGATGCTAAAGCTGCAGAAATTTATGCTAATGCATATACAAAGGATGCCGAATTTTACTCATTTTATCGCAGCATCGATGCATACAAAAAATCTATGGGTAAGGCAGGTGATTTATTGGTTTTAGATCCTAATACTGAGTTTTTTCAATACTTAAACCAATCTAGGGGAAAACAATAACTACTCAGATTTTTATGGCATTAGCACTTGTTTTGATTATTGAGGGTATGTTTCCTTTTGTGTCACCTCGACGATACCGCAAACTAATGTCAGAAATTTTACAATTTGATGATAGCCATATCAGAAAGATTGGTTTTATGATTATGATTATTGGTTTGGTGCTTTTATTTTTAATACCTCGTTGATGGGCGAAATAATGGGTAAAAATGTAGTTGTTATAGGCACTCAATGGGGTGATGAAGGTAAAGGAAAGATTGTTGACCTATTAACGGATCAAGCAGCTGCTGTTGTTAGATTTCAAGGTGGACATAATGCTGGCCATACCCTGGTTATTGATGGTGAAAAAACTGTATTGCATCTAATTCCATCAGGAATTCTTCGCAGTAATGTTGATTGCCTAATTGGTAATGGCGTTGTGTTGGCATTGGATGCGTTAATAAAGGAAGCCAACGAATTAAAAGAAAATGGCATACCTGTTTTTGAACGTCTCAAAATAAGCTATGGATGTCCACTAATTTTACCGTCACATGTTTCTCTTGACTTAGCTAGGGAAAAAGCAAAAGGATCTGATGCTATCGGCACGACAGGCCGTGGCATTGGCCCTGCTTACGAGGATAAGGTTTCGCGTCGAGGGCTTAGAGTATCAGACTTATTATCAACTGAAAATTTTGCAGCTAAGTTAGAAGAAATTCTTGATTACCATAATTTTCTTTTAAATAAATACTATGGTGAGCAATCTATAGATTTTTCAAAAACACTTAATGAGATACTTCAGTATGCTGAAGTCATTCTTCCAATAGCAACAGATGTGACAAAAGTACTTTATGATTTTTCTACTTCAAATAAAAGTATTTTATTTGAGGGTGCTCAGGGCAGCTTCCTTGATATCGACCATGGTACTTATCCGTATGTAACATCATCCAATACAGTCGCAGCATCTGCAAGCACTGGAACAGGAGTTGGTCCGAGAAATCTTGATTATATTTTAGGTATAGTAAAAGCATATACTACGAGAGTGGGCGCTGGCCCATTCCCTACTGAATTATTTAATGACCAAGGCGCTCACCTAGCTCGTGTAGGAGCTGAATTTGGAGCAACAACAGGTCGAGCAAGAAGATGTGGTTGGTTTGATTCAGTTTCATTACGACATTCGATTATTAACAGCAGTATTTCTGGTCTATGCATTACAAAGTTGGATGTTCTCGATGACCTAGACACTATAAAGATTTGTGTTGGTTATAAAATTGGTAAAAAGGAAATAACTGACTTACCACATGTAATAAATAAGTTTTCAGAATGCGAACCTATTTATGAGAGCTGGCCTGGATGGAAAAAATCAACTATTGGCATCTCTGATTTTAACAATTTACCCGCAAAAGCGCATGACTACCTTGAGCGCATTGAAGAGCTCGCTGGCATTCCAATTGATATAATTTCAACTGGACCAGACAGGGAGCATACAATTATTAAAAAACATCCCTTTGATTGCGGATAATTAAAAATTATTTTTTTGATATACCTTGTAAGCGTATATCAATTCCATAATTATCTTTGGCAACATGAGCCTTTACTTCATATATTTCATTCATCATTTCTGATGTGAGTGTTTCCTCAGGAGTTCCCTGAGCATATATGCTGCCGTTCTTCATCCAAATGAGCCTGTCAGCTATTTGAGCTGCCAAAGGTATTTCATGAAGAACTATCATGGCACCACTTCCTTGATCAACATATTGCCTCAACAAGTTGGCTACTTGAATTTGATGCAGAGGGTCAAGTTTTGCTATGGGCTCATCAGCTAGAAGCAAAGGAGTTTTTGATGCAATAGCTCGTGCAAAATGGACTCTTGCAAGCTCACCTCCAGATAGGGTTAAAGCATTTCTTTTGGCAAGGCTTGTAAGATTGCAGGCTGATAAGGCTTCTTCAACTGCAGCGGCATCTACAGGTTTAAGCCGACCAAGATTTGCACCATAAGCGAACCTTCCCAAAGACACTATATCAATAACTCTGTTAGGCCATAGTAATGGTCTATATTGAGGTAGATAAGAGACGAGTAGAGCACGTTTTTCAGGCGGCATATCATGACAAGAGATGTTATTTAATTCCACGGTCCCAGATTTTATTTTTATTAACCCCATCAATGCTCTTAGTAATGAAGTTTTACCTGCTCCATTGGGACCCAATATTACAACAAGCTCACCAGGTTTAAGAGATACTGTAATGTTTTGAATTATAGAAGCGCCATTAACTTCATAAGTTACTTTATTTGCAATGAGTTTAGTCATGAGTCAAACGTCGCTTCATTGCAATCCAAATAAATGCTGGAGCTCCAATGATTGCTGCGATTACTCCAAGCTTAATTTCACTAGATGTTGGTAATAACCTAATAATAATGTCTGCAATAATAAGGATTATTCCACCTAATAACGCACTCGGAACTATGCTTTTGGATGGATTATGATGAACTAATGGCCTCATAAGGTGCGGTGCAACAATTCCAATGAATCCAATGGCGCCAGCAAGAGCAACAGAAGCACCAGTTACCAATCCTGTACCGAGAATTATAGCAATTCGAAGTCGATAAAGATTTAGACCTATGCCAGCGGCAGCCTCCTCACCTAGGGTTAATACTGAAAGACCTCGCTTAGAAAAAAACAAAATTAAAAAACCAGTTAACATAAATGGTGTAATAATTAAGATATCATCAAAACTTCGGTTGGCAACTGATCCTAGCAACCAATTAATCATATCTGCCAGAGAAAATGGATTAGGAGCAAGATTCAACATTAGAGACATTAAAGATGCTGAAAAGCTTGATAGGCCAACGCCTATTAAGATTAACGTAACAACTGATCTCACACGAGTAGCTGCAATCACAAGTAGCCCTGTTGCTACCAAGGCACCAATTATAGAATAAATAGGTAACAAAAATGGTGAGGTGGTTATAAGTCCATAATATAAGCTAAATGTAGCTGACAAAGACGCTGAAGCAGTTACGCCCAAGACTCCAGGCTCAGCCAATGGATTGCGAAGAAGACCTTGTAACGCTGCCCCACTGGCACCGAGTGCCATTCCAACAAGTAATGCAGATATTGCTCTTGGGAGACGAATTTGCCATATCACAATGCTATCTGCAGTTGACGATTCCCAAACTAAAGCTGCTAAAACTCGAGAAAAATTCATAGGTGTTGAACCCACGCTACAAGCTAAAAATAAGCAGATAATACAACTAAAGAATAAAAGTAGACTTAGCTTTCGTGTGCTCATTATCTATCGCCTATATTCGCGCTAACCGCAAGTGCTTCAATCGCATCCACTAAATACCATCCACCACAAGCTGTCAAAGCACCTTGAATCATGATAGTTTGTTGATCAATTATTTGCTTTCTTGCAACTGGATGTCGCATTGCGCTCCACATAAATGTATTATAATTTTCAGAAAAGAATGCCGCTGCAACTACCGAAGGCTCTTCATAAGCAAGGCGCTCTAGTGGAATTGATCCCCATCCTTTTTTATTTTGAAAATTTTTGAGATTGGCTCTAATCAACATTTCACTAATGAGCGTACCAGAGCCGCTTGTTACACCACTTGGTGTCATATAAAGAGCTGTTCTTTTTGATTCCGATTTTTTTATATTGCTTAAACGTAGAATCATATCGGATATAATTTGTTCACCTGTATCTTGCACTCCAAGGCGGGCTGCAATGCTTCTTATTGTATTTTGAATATCTTCAATATTATTTATAAAGGGTATTTGTAATACAGGAATGCCTGCTTTTTCAAAAATTTTTTTTGCGTTCGGACCACCACCATAAGAACGAATTATTAGATCCGGTTTAAGAAGAATTACATCTTCAGCTAATGGCTTTACTTTAAGTATATTTACTGCTTTTTCACGCATATAAGAGAAATGACTGTCAGCATTATTTGATACAGCAAGGATCCTATGCCTAGGTAATAACTTAAGCGTGTATTGATCAGCACAAAAGTCGATACTCACAACTCGAATTTTATCTGCGGCAGCCGCGTTAACAACAACACTTAATAAAATTGCAGAGAAAATAAGAAAACTTTTCATAAGTTAATTAAAAACCAAAGCGTGCACCTAAGTGACCTGAAATTCCTGGCGTGCCATATCCAATAATTTGCTGATACTGCTTATCAAATATATTTTCAATACGTGCATAAATTTCTAAACTATCGTTGTAAATATAATTACTTGTTAGATCAGTTCGTGACCATGAAGCAACAATGCCATTTGAATCTTGCTCTTCCCCATTGTATTTGACTCTTAAGGAACCGCTAATTTTATCATTCATTTTTAGAATTAGAGACAAATCTCCGGAGCGTTCCGGGACTCTTGCAAGCTTATTACCTGAACTATCCTTAGCATTAAGATAAGTGAAATTTAAATTTGCACTAAACCATTCTGTAAAAATAAAATTACTGTCAATTTCAACTCCAGATGAAGCTGCAGATGCAATATTTTCATAGCTACCAGATGAGTAATTAATAAGATTAGTTGTATCTTGATCGAAATAAGTCAACCCTATTTTGCCGCGAGCATTTAAGGTTTGATATATCACACCAATGTTAAATGATTCAGATGATTCTGGCTTTAAATTTGAGTTTGGTGAAGTGGCGCCGCAGCAAAAAAATGTTGTTTGAAAAATTGTGGGAGATTTAAATCCTTCATCCCAACTAGCAAGTAATGTTATTTGATCATGCGGGTTAAAAGCTAATGAAAAACGACTAGTTGTTACCGCCGAATAACGATTATGATCATCAAGTCGTAAACCAGCATTAATAACAAGAGAATCAAAGGCTTTAAATTCATACAGTGCAAATAAACCGTTAACAGAACTGTTATTTTCATTAGCCTTGTTTTTTTCATGCTCAGCACCAAATGCGAAACGATGCATTTCATTTATTTTTAGAGTACCTTGGTATTGAAAAGTATTTCGACTACCTTCACTAGCAAAGCTTGAGACACCTGCATTAAAGCTTTCTCTTTCTATATCTGAGAATCCAGCAAGAAGTACATTTTCAAGCTTCCCATTAAGTAATGGAAATAAAAATTTTAAATTGGCATTGAGTTCTTCAGTTTTACTATATTCATTACCATCACCTATGCTGCCTTGAGCGCCAAATGTATAGCTATCAAAATCAGATTTTGCATCAGTCCATAAAAAATTTGTTTGTAGGCGTGCATCCTCCCAAAGTTCTATACCTGCAGCTGCATTTATTGTTTTTGCGTCATATCCATCTTTTTCTGAGTTACCATTAATCTCGTCAGCTTTTGAGATCCCATCAGAAGAAATGGCTGTTGCTGCAAGTCGAAGATTATAGGTATCTGTGGCTTGATTAAATTCCGCGCCACTCCGAAAGGTGTTAAATGAACCAGCTTGTGCAAATACTTTTTTATTGATTCCTTTTTCAGGACGCTTGGTTATTATATTTATGACTCCCCCCATAGCATCAGTTCCCCAAAGAGTTGATTGAGGTCCTCTCAAGACTTCAATTCGTTCTACATTTGATGGATCTATTCTAGAAAAATCAAAGCCTCCGCCAGGAGAGGTTGGATCATTTACAATAACTCCATCAATTATGACAAGTGTTTGCTCGCTGGATGCCCCTCTAATTCGCACTGTGGCTGTGCCACCAAATGAACCATTTTGATTGACGGTTACTCCTGGTAGAGATGAGATTGAGTCGACAAGATAATTTGAGCCTAAAGCTTTAATATCACCTGCTGTTAAGACTGATATATTTGATCCAACATCTACTGTAGGTTGCTGCAGTCTTGTGCCATAAACGATTAGATTTTCAGGTGATCCATTATCTTTGGGGTCTTCTGCTAAAGATAATTTTAAAGAAAATAGTAGAAAAAGGCATAAAATATGAATATTTTTTAACATTTTAATAAATCCCATTACAGCCTAAACGTCAATTAAAGGCTGATTAGAAACGACTTCAAAGCGCAATCACTTACACTAATTGACGAGTCAAAATTTGTCGTTTCACGGGAAAAAGATGGATCCGGTCTCTAAGGCTATCCCGACCTCGGACGAACGACTAAATGGCAGGTTTCCTGACTTACTAATTAACGATACCGAACGCCTTCCCAAATAAAAATTTAGTGGCTTATATGAACGGCATCTAATAGCTTACAGTTGCGGGAACAGCTCCAGAATTTTCACTGGATTCCCTCTTAGCTCTTATAATGAGCACCATCTATAACAAATAAATTAGACTACAAACATTGTCCTGTCAATTAAGAATTATTTATTTATAGAGATATTTCTTTAAGTCTTGTAAAAAAATAAATATTAAAGAACTATTTCATAGGATTTTTGTCGCAATAAATGATTATTAACTGATATGCTTGTCAACAATTTCTTAATTGAATTCATGGTTATTAATTTTTTTATCAATTTAAATTTTCAAACCATGATTAATATTTTTTTAATTTGAAGTCTTAATCTTTACAAAATACTTCAATGTCCAAAGGGGGCATTTGTGGTGGATATAGCTACACGAGTTCACAACACAAAATGGAAGATTGATCCAATAATAAGGTCTTTACTTGATACTGATTTTTATAAGCTATTGATGTGTCAGTCTGTATTTAAGCACAAACCAAATACGAGAGTAACATTTAGCCTAATTAATCGATCTAATATTCCCATAGCTAAATTAATTGATGAAATTCAATTAAGAGAACAGTTAGATCATGTAAGAACATTAAAGTTAACTCAAGGAGAGAGTACCTGGTTAAGAGGTAATACATTCTATGGAAAAAAACAGATGTTCAGACCTGAATTTATGGAGTGGTTCGAAAACCTAAAACTTCCCCCTTATGATTTAGAAAAAAAAGGTGATCAATATAATCTTTCGTTTGAAGGTAGTTGGCCTGAAGTAATGTTTTGGGAAATTCCTGCTTTATCGATAATCATGGAGTTGAGAAGTAGAGCCGTTATGAAAAATATGGGCAGGTTTGAGTTGCAGGTACTGTATGCCCAAGCCATGACAAAGTTGTGGGAAAAGATCAAGGTTTTAAAAGACTTAGATAAATTATCTATTGCAGATTTTGGTACTAGAAGGCGCCATTCCTTTTTATGGCAAGATTGGTGTGTCCAAGCAATGAGGGAGGGTCTTGGGGCAAGTTTCACAGGCACATCTAATTGCCTTATTGCCATGAGGCGTGAAGTTGAGGCTATAGGCTCAAATGGTCACGAGCTTCCAATGGTATATGCAGCCTCAGCAAAAAATGATTCTGAGCTAGCTAAAGCTCCTTATAAGGTTTTTCAAGATTGGCAAGAAGACCACGATGGAAACCTTTTAATTATTCTTCCAGACACATATGGAACTAAAAATTTTTTGGAAAAAGCGCCTCAATGGATAAGTAACTGGACCGGAATAAGAGTAGATTCAGGTAATCCTATTGAGGGCGCTAAAATCGCAATTGATTGGTGGAAATCAAAGGGTAAGAATCCAAAGGATAAATTAATAATTTTTTCAGATGGGCTAGATGCCACTAAAATTAAAGAGTTGCATTATAAATTTAGAGATAAAACTAAATTAGCATTTGGTTGGGGAACATTAATGACTAATGATTTTAGAGGTTTGGTTCCAAATAAAGCTTTAGAGCCTTTTTCATTAGTTTGTAAAGCTGTAGCTGCAGATGGAAAAGAAACAGTAAAATTATCAGACAATCCCAACAAGACATTGGGTCCAAAGAAAGAAGTTGATCGCTACAAAAAGGTTTTTGGGAATTGCGATCAATTAAAGATAGATTTAATAGTATAAAATTTTATAAAGGATAAAAGATTTATTTTAATATTAAATCTAATACTTTCGTCTAAATATTCCTAGACCTATGTAAGCAAGAAGAATGGATAGCAAAGGATTAATGTAATTAAAAAAAGCCCACGGAGCAAAATCTAATGGCGATATAGCAAGAATTCCAGTAACAAATGCACCAGATGTTGTCCATGGAATTAATGTTGTACTTAAAGTAGCTCCTTCCTCAAGAGTTCGCGACAACATATGCTTTTCTAAATTGTGATCTTTATATGATTTTTTAAAAATCTGGCCGCCAAAGATTATAGACAGATAAGCTTCACCCATACTCATATTACTTATTACGCCTGTACTTATCGTCAACGCTACTAAACTTGCAGCGCGCTTAATACGCAAAAGCAGTCCTTCCATTAAAACTCTTACAAAGCCAGCACTATTTAGTAGACCACCAAGTGATAATGCAAGTAATGCTAATGACAAGGTCCACATCATACTTTCGATTCCACCACGTGAAAGGATTACATCCAAACGCTCCATGCCTGTATTTGCATTGTATCCACTGTATAAGCTATTCAATAC
>MDTG01129808.1_pt1 | contig 11007 bp, 7 predicted proteins | sample 811421 | NCBI WGS metagenome assembly MDTG01 (sample SAMN05326645, study PRJNA326480) | marine metagenome | isolation source: seawater | place: Pacific Ocean: South East | collected 2011 | reverse complement strand
TCTCTTAAAATGTGCTGAACAATTTGATCTGCATGGATTCGAGAATTTTCGATAAACCACAAATGCGTTTGCGTACCCCCACAGATCACACCAGCCAAATAAAGTCCTTTACAGTTGGTTTCCATAGTTTGTGGGTTGTATTTAGGTTTTTGGGTATCGGGATCTTGAAAGTCTACCCCCATATCCTTTAAGAATTTTAAATTAGGACGATATCCAGTTAAGGCAAGGACAAAATCATTTTCCAGAATTTGTGATCCGTCCAGGGTATTTATGACGACCTGATACTGATTGATACGTTCAATCTGACTGTTAAAAAATACTTTAATGCTGCCCTCTGCGATGCGGTTTTCAATGTCAGGCTTTACCCAGTATTTCACGCGATTACCTATAGAAGGCCCGCGAACAATCATTGTGACTTCACCGCCTTTACGATATATCTCTAAAGCTGCATCGACAGCTGAATTACTGGCACCGACCACAATAGTTTTTTTAAAGGCGTAAGGGTGGCCTTCGCTGAAATAGTGACTTACCTTGTCTAGTGATTCTCCCGGAACTTCCAACATTTTGGGTAAATCGTAGAATCCCGTAGCAATGATGATTTTACGACCAAAATGCTCCGTTTTGTCCGTTATTACACAGTATTTTTCGTCCTCTCCGCTGATCGATCTGACTTTTTCATAAAGATAAAGTTGCTTTCGAAGCATCAGTCCAATACGCCCATAATAGGCTAAAGCCTCATCCCGATTTGGCTTGGTTTGTGCACTGATAAAAGGGATACCACCGATCTCTAATTTATCCGAGGTCGAAAAAAATCGCATATTTCTGGGGTAACGGTAAATGGAATTCACCAAAACGCCCTTTTCGATAATGGAAAAACTTAAATTGTGTTTATGACAGGCCAGGCCACAGGCCAGGCCAATTGGACCGCCCCCAACAATTAAAACATCTTTTTTGTCGGGCATAATATGGGCCATATTATTGGGTCAAGTCCTTGAGTAATGCAATGATCTGTGCTGGCTCTTGTGATCGGAATACGAAACTACCGGCTACCAAGACATCCGCGCCGGCTTGTTTTAGTGCTAAGGCATTGTCGCTGGTTACTCCACCGTCAATTTCAATCAAAAATTTACTTTCACCTTGATCGCGCATGGTTGCCAAACGATGGACTTTTTCATAGGTTTGCTCAATGAATTTTTGACCGCCAAATCCTGGATTTACACTCATTAAACAGACTAAATCTAAGTCGCCTAAAAGGTCTTTTAAGAGTTCAACGGGAGTATGCGGATTCAAAGCCACACCAGCCTTCATTCCTTGCTGTTTGATGGCTTGGAGACTTCGGTGTAAGTGAGGACAAGCTTCATAATGTACGGTAAGCACATCAGCACCTAGCTCGGCAAAGGTTTTGATGTATCGATCGGGATCGACAATCATCAGGTGTACGTCCATTGGTTTTTCTGCATGAGCTCCAATTGCTTTAAGTATGGGCATCCCGAAACTGATGTTCGGGACAAAAACACCATCCATAATATCGATATGAAACCAATCGGCTTTACTTGCGTTGACCATAGCGACATCGCGCTGAAGGTTGGCGAAATCAGCTGCCAAAACTGAAGGAGCTATAAGGGTTTGTGCCATAAGAAAAGTTTTGTCAAAAGTACAAAATCACTTGCTATAGCCATAAAAAAACCTGTGGGAATGAATGAGAGTTTCTAATGGATTAAAATAAAGAGTTTACGCCCTTTTAACGATAACAATTTTTCACAAAAGTTTTTCAGATTAACCCAAGTAGGTTTTTAGGATTTTACTTCGGGAAGTATGTTTTAATCTTCGGATAGCTTTTTCCTTGATTTGTCTTACACGTTCGCGAGTTAAGTCAAAGGTTTCACCAATTTCTTCTAAAGTCATTGGGTGTTGATTACCCAATCCAAAATAAAGTCGAATCACATCAGCCTCTCTTGGTGTTAATGTTTCTAAAGCCCGCTCAATTTCCGTTCTCAACGACTCGTGTAAGAGTGTACGATCTGGGTTTGGTGATTCTCCACTGCGCAAAACATCGTAAAGATTTGAATCTTCACCCTCAACCAGCGGGGCATCCATAGATACATGTCGACCAGAATTTTTCATAGATTCCTTAACATCATTAATGGTCATATCCAGTTCTTTCGCAATTTCTTCGGCCGATGGGGGACGCTCGTGAGCTTGTTCTAAAAAGGCATAAGTCTTGTTGATCTTATTAATACTCCCTATCTTATTTAACGGTAATCTTACAATCCGCGATTGTTCGGCCAGTGCCTGTAAAATAGATTGACGAATCCACCATACGGCATATGATATAAATTTAAATCCTCTAGTTTCATCAAATCGTTGAGCGGCTTTTATCAACCCTAAATTTCCTTCATTGATCAAATCAGGTAGTGTAAGCCCTTGGTTTTGGTACTGCTTGGCAACTGAAACCACAAATCGCAAGTTAGCTTTTGTTAGTTTTTCCAAAGCTCTCTGGTCACCAGCCTTAATACGCTGTGCTAATTCTACCTCTTGATCTGCAGTAATTAAATCGACTTTACCAATTTCTTGCAGGTATTTATCTAATGAAGCGGTCTCTCTATTCGTTACCTGTTTAGTTATTTTTAGCTGTCTCATGATTATCTTATATAATGAGGTTAAAGACTGATTTATTTAGTGGTACGCATTATTAGTTAAATTGTTACAATAAAGTGTCATATTTTTCGAGTTTCATCAGTTTTACAGGGCGTATTATTAGTTCAAAAAAAGCCCTGATATCATATGTTCAGGGCTTTTCCTAATTATTTTTTTAATTAAAAAAACAAAGATTAATCTTCACTTTTGTTACGATCAGATTGATTATCGCGACGATGGCGACCATCTCGGTTACTGCGATTGTCTCGACCCCCGCGATGATCTCTCCCTCGCCCTCCAGATCGCCTGTCATTTCGCGGCGGGCGCTCAACATACCCCTCAGGTTTTGGTAAAAGAACCTTTCGAGATACTTTATCCTTTTTAGTCCGGGGGTCTACACCCATATATTTGACATCAAATACATCGCCCATATTCACCACATCAGTCACATTTTCTGTACGTTTCCAATCGAGTTCTGAGACGTGAAGTAGGGTTTCATTGCCCGGAGCTTCATTATACTCCACAACCGCACCAAAATCCAAAATTTTGATCACCTTAACCTCATATACGCTACCTACTTCAGGCTTGAAGGTCAAAGAGTCGATTTTAGCCAAAACCGCATCGATTCCTGCTTGATCTGTACCTAAAATTTCAACGATACCCTCTTCCGTTACAGGATCCTCATTGATCACGATAGTGGTTTTGGTTGTTTTTTGTAGTTCTTGAATCACTTTTCCTCCAGGTCCTATCAAAGCACCGATGTACTCATTTGGAATGGTGGTAGTTACCATTTTCGGCGCATGTGATTTGACGTCAGCATTTGGCTCGGCAATGGTGCCGACTAGCTTATCCAAAATATGAAGACGACCATCACGAGCTTGATTTAGTGCGTTAACTAAAATTTCGTAGGACAACCCTTTCACTTTAATATCCATCTGACAGGCAGTTATACCATCAGTTGTACCAGTGACTTTAAAGTCCATATCGCCCAAGTGATCTTCATCTCCGAGAATATCTGAGAGAACCGCGTATTTTCCATCATCACCAGAGATCAGTCCCATAGCAATTCCCGAAACTGGCTTTTTCATTTGAACCCCGGCATCCATGAGGGCCATAGTCCCACTACATACGGTGGCCATAGAAGAACTTCCGTTACTTTCTAGAACTTCTGAAACCACACGAACTGTGTAAGGACAATCTTCAGGGATCATACCTTTTAGAGCCCTTTGGGCCAAGTTACCATGTCCAATCTCTCGTCTTGAAGTCCCGCGTATTGGTCGGGCTTCACCGGTAGAAAATGGGGGAAAATTATAGTGCAAATAAAATGTTTCTTCTCCTTCAAAAGAGGGCATATCGATTTGATTGGCCTCCCTGGAAGTTCCCAAAGTTACCGTGGCAAGTGCTTGTGTTTCACCACGCGTGAAAACCGCTGAACCGTGTGTGGAAGGTAGGTAATTGACTTCACACCAAATGGGACGAATTTCGGTGGTCTTACGACCATCCAAACGTAACCCTTCGTTTAGTGTCAAATCGCGAACAGCCTCTTTTTCAACTTTACTGTAATACTTTGACAACAATCCGCCATAATCCTCTAATTCTTCCTCGCTAAAACTGGCTTTGACCTCTTCTTTGATTTCTCCAAAAGCTGAACTTCGCTCTTTCTTGCTTGATCCAGATTTCGCGACTTGATAAACTTTATCGTAAACCATGTCGTGAATTTTTTTAGCTAATACCTCATTTTCCCTTTCTGAGGTATACTCACGAGTTGGTTTCTTGCCAACTGCTTCGGCCAAGCGAGCTTGGGCAGCACACTGAACTTTAATGGCTTCATGAGCAGCCTTGATGGCTTCAGTCATTTCTTCTTCAGAAATTTCTTTCATCTCACCTTCAACCATCATGACCGAATCTTCAGAAGCACCGATAACCATATCTATATCGCTCTCTTCAAGTTGAGCGCGTGATGGGTTGATGATGAATTCTCCATTTACTCGTCCTACACGGACTTCAGAAATAGCGCATTCAAATGGAAAGTCCGAAAGTTGGATGGCTGCAGAGGCGGCTAATCCAGCCATTGCGTCAGGCATCACATTTTCGTCGTGAGACATAAGTTGAATCATAACTTGTGTTTCTGCATGATAATCTTTAGGAAAAAGTGGGCGCAAAACACGATCCACAAGGCGCATGGTAAGCACCTCGCCGTCACTTGGTCGGGCCTCGCGCTTAAAGAAACCACCAGGATAGCGTCCTGAGGCAGCAAATTTTTCGCGGTAGTCGACAGTCAAAGGCAAAAAATCTACATCACTTTGCTGGTAGTTTGAAACCACCGTACATAGTAACATACAATTGCCCGATTGAACTACAACAGAGCCGTGGGCTTGTTTGGCTAATTTTCCGGTTTCAAGGGAGATCTCACGACCATCCCCGAGGTCAATGACCTCTTTAAATACATTAGGTATCATTTGCTTTTCATTTTTGCATCACTACTGATGCTTTTATTTGGTCTCTGACCGATTTTCGGTCAAAAGTTGTGTTGTTGTGGTATTTTGTTGGACCAATGAAAAACTCAATACAGCTTTTTAAGAATTCTAGCTACTAATGATCCTTTCGGATTAAGACGTAAAAGAAAAAGGAATACCTTCAGGATTCCTCGTTGCGTTATTTACGCAATCCGAGTTCTTTTACAATAGCTCTGTAACGCATTATATCTTTCTTCATTAAGTAGTCTAAAAGTGATCGCCTTTTACCGACCATCTTCACCAGAGAGCGTTCCGTATTGAAGTCTTTATGATTACGTTTCAGATGTTGTGTTAGGTGATCAATGCGATAGGTAAATAAAGCAATTTGACCCTCGGCAGTACCAGTATCAGTAGCACTTTTGCCGTGTTTTTTAAAAATTTCTTGTTTTTTTTCAGATGATAAATACATGCCAATATTTTTAAAATGATTTTTATGTATGTTGATAACCTTGTGATTATCGTGCGGCGAAAATACAAAATTCAATTATTTTTATCTTTATAATTGCTATAAATTCCATTGATTGATAGTTAATTCGGCCTTATTCGTACGGTTAGGTCAAGAATTTCCTTAAAACCAAACTTTATGAAACAAACACGACAAACTCTGACTCTCTTTTTATTATTGATTATCATGTTTAATATGATATTAAATTCCTGCTCCAACAGTGACAACAACACTCCTGATTTAAATGTTTCCATCAGCGATTGGGCTTTATCCGCAAAAGCTGACGTTATTTTTGAGGCAACACAGCATATTGTAGAAAGCGGATATAACTACATTGAAGAGCCAGATCGCCAGCCTAATTCTATTTTTGGGACTTCTTGCCCAACTTTTGAGGTTATGATGAATGGAACGGCAGTAACCTTATTGATAGATTTTGGTCCTTCATGTCAACTGCTAAGTGGTCCTGTAGTTTCTGGTGAAATTATACTTCAATATGGCCCAAGAGTAGGAGGGTTCAGGACTATCGATTATACCTATCAAAATTTTGCCTTCAATGGGCACCAAATCAGCGGAGAAGGACAAATTATACGTGAGAGTGAAAATTCAAACGGGAACCCTCAATCGAATTTAAGTGAGAATATTTCGTTAACTTTTAACGGAACTGGTGTTACAGCAACTCGTGTGGGTTATCGTATTACGGAATGGGTAGATGGAGTTGGTTCTGGAACTTGGATTGATAATGTTTATCAAATTTGGGGTGATTGGGAAACTACTTTAAACAATGGTTTTCAGCGTAGAGGTGTGGTTGATGAATCAACCCCTTTAGTTCGCGGAATAGCACTGTGCGATTGGTTCATATCGGGAATTATGTCTGTCACCCAGAACAATCTATCAGGCACATTAGATTATGGGGATGGCGCTTGCGATTCGGTTGCCATACTTACAATTAATGGTATGGAATTTATCATTAACCTGGACTAACCATTCAGGCTTTTCAGAATCAAATTTTAAGATGTAAATGAATCTATGTGGATTAGGCCAACAGTCCTTCGCGGATTGGTTTATTTTGAATTAAATCGAGATAACGATTGATGTTCTTTTTCAAATCCTTTCGATGCGAAATGAAGTCTAAAAACCCGTGCTCGAGAAGAAATTCGGCTGTTTGGAATCCCTCAGGTAATTCTTTTCCAGTCGTATCACGAACCACTCTTGGTCCTGCAAATCCAATTAAAGCACCTGGCTCACTAATATTTATATCTCCCAGCATAGCAAAAGATGCAGTTGTCCCTCCAGTGGTAGGATCAGTACATAATGAAATGTAAGGTACCTTAGCATCAGCGAGCTGTGCAAGTTTTGCACTGGTTTTAGCTAATTGCATAAGTGATAAGGCTGCTTCCATCATTCGAGCCCCCCCACTTTTTGATATAATCAAAAGTGGTGTTTTTGTTTTTAAAGAATGGTTCGCAGCTCTTGCAATTTTTTCACCAACCACACTTCCCATAGAACCACCGATGAATCTAAAATCCATGCAGGCTACCACTAAGTCTTCACCCATGGAACGCCCAACAGCACAACGAACGGCATCTTTTAAATGAGTTTTCTTTTGGGCATCTTTAAGACGATCTGAATATTTTTTAGTGTCTTGAAACTTTAAAGGGTCTTTGGAATTCAAGCTTTTATCTAATTCCTTGTATTTATTATCGTCAAAAAGAATTTCGAAATATTCTTTACTGCCAATACGAACGTGATAGCCGTCTTCTGGGCTAACATAAAAATTACGTTCTAACTCCTCAGCATCAATAATTTTTCCAGTCGGTGATTTATACCAAAGTCCTTTAGGGACGTCTTTTTTCTGTTCTGTCGGAGTTTGAATTCCTTTTGTGGTGCGCTTGAACCAGGCCATAGCATCAATTTAGTGTTACAAGGTATTTATATTGTTTAAATCTTCAAAGGCTTTTTTCAGGCGTGCTTTAAATGTCATTTCTCCTTCACGCAGCCACTTACGAGGATCGTAATGTTTCTTATTTGGAAGATCATCGCCATCAGGATTACCAATTTGAGTTTTTAGATATTCGTATTTAGTCACTACATAATCTCTAATACCCTCGGTAAATGCAAATTGTAAATCGGTATCGATATTCATTTTTACTACACCATAATTTATAGATTCTCGAATTTCTTCTAACGTCGAACCACTCCCGCCGTGGAAAACAAAATCGATTGGGTTGTGTCCAGTGTGGAATTTTTCCTGAATGTACGTTTGTGAGTTTTTAAGAATTTTAGGCGTGAGCTTTACGTTACCTGGTTTGTAAACTCCGTGGACGTTGCCAAATGCTGCCGCAACGGTAAATTGATCACTGATTTTCATCAAATGCTCATAGGCATAAGCCACATCTTCCGGTTGAGTGTAGAGTTTGGAGCTATCTATATCGGAATTGTCAACACCATCCTCTTCACCACCAGTGATTCCTAACTCAATTTCCAAGGTCATCCCAATCTTACTCATTCGCTCCAAGTAACCCTTACAGATATCAATATTTTCTTCTAAAGGTTCTTCTGAAAGATCAATCATGTGACTGCTAAAGAGCGCCCGACCTGAGCGTGCGTAATGTTTTTCACTAGCAGTTATAAGTCCGTCAATCCAAGGTAATAGGTTTTTTGCACAGTGATCCGTATGAAGAATGACAGGTATTTGATATATTTCGGCTAAAGCCTGAATATGTTGGGCTCCTGCAATACTTCCCGCAATAGCGGCATGCTGCCCCGCATTAGAAAGACCTTTACCTGCATTAAATTGGGCGCCACCATTAGAAAATTGAATAATTACTGGAGCATTGACCTCTCGAGCAGTCTCTAAAACGGTATTAATGGTATTTGAACCAACGACATTGACTGCTGGCAGGGCGTATTGATTTGCTTTTGCGTGTTTAAAAATTGCTTGGACCTCTTGGCCAGAGGCCACTCCGGGTTTAATGGAATGGCTCATGTGTTTATTACTTTGGTTAGGTATCAAAAATAGAAAAAAATACTGGTTTAAAAGGGGTAGTTTATACCTATGTTATATACGGCATTAGCAAAATTATATTCTTTAAACCATCGATCATTTGCTCGTCTAGCTGGATTATGTGTTTTGAATCCAGTGTCGAAGCGAAAAACGAAAAATCCGAAGTCATATCGAAGTCCTAAACCAGTAGCAACAGCTAATTCTTTTAAATCTTCCACACCATTGAATTGAAAGCTTGGATCTAATACATCGTCTTTGAAATTCCAGATGTTACCTACATCGGTAAAAAAGGCGCCTTTAAATCCACCAAAAATGGGAAATCGATATTCTAAATTAAAACTTAACTTAAAGTTAGCTTCATTGAAATCCAATGTACTGCCACTCGAACCTGGTCCTAAATCATAGGCACGCCACCCCCTTATGTCGTTGGCTCCTCCTGCAAAATAACTTCTTGTGAATGGAATTGATGAACTGTTACCAAAGGGTAATGCCCAACCGCCGAAACTTCTTAGCGCCATAATATTTTGATTACCCAGGTCCCAGTGCCGAATATAGTCTAATTCAAATTTTGCATATTGAGAGAATGCTACTCCGAATAGTTCCTGACGTCCACTTGAATCTTGGGTTTCAATGAGTTGGCTCAATTGTGAAAGTAAACTTCCTGCCAATTCCACTTTCCATTGGAAACGTGTAAAGCTATTGTCGTTGACAGTCTTTCGATTGTCTATTTGCCAGATGAAATTTGATGCTAATATCAAGTTGTTTTCGGTCAATCGATTTTTTCTTTGGCTTATGGCACCCATCTCACGAACCAGTTCTGGTGTAAAAATCCAAGGACTTTGACCATCTTGAATACTGGCTAAAAAAGCGTTGGCTTGATCAGGAATATCGAGTTGGGACTCATTCGTGTCAAACGGAAAATTGACCTCCTGCGCTATTTCGTTCAGCCGTTGATAGGAGGCTTTATAGACATTAAAATAATTTGCAGCATTTAAGTTTCTTACATATTGCAAGTTAAGGACTTCCAAAAGGTTTGTACGTGTGTTGCTGGGTCGCCAACGATAACTGAATGTACTATTGAAATTTTGTCGATCTAATCCAATATTTTGTTGTGAATTAATACCTGTACTAATCGTAGTAGTTGGCGCCATATATTTTGGAATAATCTTCTGCGTATTTACTGGAAAAAGAAGACGTGGGATCCTCAACCGCGCATCAACACCTACATCAGAACTATTAAAAAATTTGCTATCACTTATGGCATTGTCTTTTGATGACCCCACACTACCTCGAGCAGAAATTTCTAAATTTTCAGCTCCCTTAAAGAGATTTCGCATCAAAAATGAAGTGCTGAAACCTACTCCAAATTGTTGAATAGTTGAAGTATAGGCATCCAAATCAAAACCAAAAGTATATTTTTTACGCGGAGTCAAATAAATGTTGCTTATCAACCCTGTCTGACTCGAATCATCGGGATCTACTTTATATTGTATAGTGGGGTATTTGAAATTTCTCAGTTCATTTATTTCGGTATTGGTAACGGTGCGATCAATATCTCGGTATAATGTTCCGGGAATTATGGCAATAGCATTTGTCAAAGCCTTAGCACGATATTTCGCTACGTCGTGACTGTAGAGTTCATATCCGTTAAATCGAATACTATCATTAAAAGGTTGCATTTGATTTTTTGCACTATGATCGGTAATTATTCGAACCCGATTAATGTGGTATTGTTTGAATGGGGCCTTTATGGCTATGGAATCTCCTTGATTGATTCTTCGATCGGGAATTATATATTTAACATTGACATTATGTTTTAATCCATTTGTGTCTGCCTCAAACGTGACGTAGTCTTGGTCAAAAAAATAAAATCCGGAATTACGCATTTGTAGAGTAATCCGTGTTCGTTCGTTATCAAAATTGGTTAAGTCATAGAGCTCACCTGTTTTGATGAAACTGGCTTTTTGTGTGGCTTTGAATAGTGAGTCTACGAGAGGAGACTCGATATCTACCCCTATATTTCCAATATTGTAAGGTCTATTCAAATTTAGTGAATAACGTAAGCTCGCTCGACTCAATCGATTCGTATCCTTAATGACCATATATCGCCCACTTATATCAAAATATCCCTGGTTATAAAAGAATTTTTTCAGTTGCTCAAGAGATCGCGAGGCTTTCAATGTATCGATAATTACCGGGGCACTCCCTGTATTTTTTAACCATCGATTGAATTTAATTTTGGCTGAATCAATGGCTCTAATTTGTTTGGCAGAAATTAAGCGCTCTAATCTCTGAGCCCTTTTTGGTTTGGCTTTAAGCCATTGCTCGAAGCGTTGGTGAGGATCTGGTTTAGCTAGGTTGTAAACCATGACCCCTAAAGGAAGGCCGATTAGGGGTAAGTCAGT
>MDTG01015271.1_pt1 | contig 11007 bp, 2 predicted proteins | sample 811421 | NCBI WGS metagenome assembly MDTG01 (sample SAMN05326645, study PRJNA326480) | marine metagenome | isolation source: seawater | place: Pacific Ocean: South East | collected 2011 | reverse complement strand
GTTGCTGCAGTCATTATATTTCTCCATTCTGAAATTATATCTCAAAGGACCTGTTTAGTCAAGTTTTATTTTTTGGTGGTATTATGAAAGCTTACCAATTATCACACGGTCTACTCCTGCATCTGATATTTTAATCTGTTGGTCATTACTATTTAATGTAATTGCACCTTGCCCTGTACCAGTGCCATCATTAACTCCTCTAATCGCCAGTGTTCCATTATTTTGTAATCTAAAAGTATGCGAAGATATAGCTCCATTACCAAGATTAAAATAAGTTCTTCCTGTGCTGGCTTGAAACTGTGATCCATCTGTGCTTGAAACATCTGTGCTTGGAGATTTTAAGAACCCTGTGGTAATATTAGCACCGTCTATCTGAGTTAGATCAATAGTATTACCATTGGCTGTAGTTACAGAGTCTCCTGTAAAAGTTACAACTCCAGTAAAGTTTATACCCTCTGCTACTGCCCCTAAAGTAACAGGGCCTACATTAGTTGCATTTCCACTAGATACTGTTTCGGTGGCTGTAAAAGGAGCATAGAAAACTGTTTGTCGAGTAGCGCTTGCTTCGGGCGGGCTTATACTAAAATTATCTACATTTGTACCTGAAGTAGTACCTGGAGTACCCCCTCCTATATCTGGATTAAAGGTAGAATCCGCTAAAGTTGAGGTAAAAGTATAAGTAATCCCTGCATTTTGTATTGCTGTAACTGCTGTTTGAACAGTGCTTTTTGATGCGTTTGCTGCTCCCTGCCAGTAAATATAACCAGTAACTACTCTACCCGCATCGTCTCCAGGATTTCCATTACCCCCATCTGCTCCATCTGCTCCTTTTGCTCCAGAGAACTTAACTGGTTGCGTCCAGTCTGTTCGTAGTATTTCATCAGAGGCACCTGTACTATTTGCGGTTGCTGAAATAATCCAAACTACATGATTATCATTAGTTGGATTTTGAGGCACAGTATACCATCCTGTCGCAGATCCGTTTGTATCTATAACTTGAGTATTTGTAAGAGCTGCTGATCCCTGACCTGACTTGACTCCTGTTATCTGTCCTGCATTTGTACCTGAAAGAGTAACGAGTAAAGTTGGAAAAGTACTGTCATCACTTGGATCATCTGTAGGTTCATTTATTGAACTTTTGTACAAGTAAACAACACCACCGCCACCTTTTGCAGCTACAGCTGTTGGTACTGTGCCAGAAGAGGAGCTTGAAGGATTAAAGTCTGAAAATAAAGTTATTCTTGCGCCGCTAGACTTTTTGGTTATAGTCTTTCCATGCCTTACCCAATAGTATCGAACAGTATCAGTAGTAATAGCAGGAAAATTGTGTTCAAACTCTTGTTCTCCAAAATTAGTATGAATTTTTTTCGCACCGTTTGGAAACTCAGTGCTAGTTGCTGTAAATGAAGAATTATTATTTACCCACACTTCATTTTTCCAATCAGGATTTGCACTCTCGGAAGTAGGATTACCGAAAGAAATATTATTCTTCCAAGCTATTAGTATTGAATTATCTTGCCCTGTTGCAGTTACCGAAGCTGGAGAACCAGGAGGTACTGATTCATCCCCAGGCACAGGAGGACTTAAAACTAGAAAAGGTTCTTTTTCTTTTGCTTCTACTATATATGTACTATCTGCATGTTCAAAAGCCGTGACTTGTACCGTGCAGTCTTTATTAAACGTTAGATTACTTATTCTATAGTCTTTATTAACCCATCCAAACCTAGGATAAGTTATTTTTATTATAGTCCCTGCTTGCAGAAGTGCTCCTCTTGGTCCAAGAACAAAATTTATCTTTCTATTAAAACGAGACTGGTCTAAGAATTGTTCAGCATTTATTCTAGCATTAAAATAGTTTGATATACTAGGCGTTTTTATATCTTTCTTTTTTGGTATATTTTTATCTTCCTTTAAATATTCCGACTTGAAAAATGAAACACCCCGAGTATCATATCGTATTGAAGGGTCAGGAATTTCTACAGTTACAGTATTACAACTACCTTTTAAACCTGCATCATCTACACTTATCGCTCCGATAATATCATCTTCGCCAATAAGACGTGGGTCAGGCAAAGTAGTAACATTAGTACTAGCTCCCACACTTCCTGTGTAAGAAGCACTAGTTGTTAAACTTAATGTAGAAGGTATGGTAGGTGCTGTAGTTTCTACAGCTAATTCATACTTTCCATTAGAGTACCTTAAGATTCCATTAAACTGCTGTAACATAGAGTTTACATTATCAAATAGAGGAGTACTAGTTCTTATAAGTGTATTTGTTTGGTGTCTTGTTACTTCTCTTTGATTATGATCTTGCCAGCCTGTATATCTCCAATATATTACATCATCAGAGTCATAAATAGAGTATCCGCTTTTTGAAAAAGATTTATTTTTTTGGTTAGTAGCATTATTAAAAGTTTTAACTATAGGATTGAGTCTTTCTCCTGACTCTCTTTCTGTTGTACCTGAAGCTCCTCCCATATGAACAAAAAGGCTAGAAGCTCCACTTCCGCTAACTTTTGTTAGTGCTATAGAACTGATTGCTGTACTGCTGTTTGTAGGCTGTGCAATAGTACCAGCAGTACCAACTAGATAAGATCTATTACTATTTGCTACGCGATGGTACAGCACATCCCCTGCATTATAAGATTTCCAGTCATACCATCTATGATTTATTTTTCCTATTACATCTGTAAATACAACTTCTACATAAGTATTTGTTCCTGATCCTGCTACACCCTCACTTGTGTCATCTATATAGGTAAACGGGGAACTAACAGTTTTTACTGTTCCTTGGAACTGCACAAAGTCAGTACCACTAGCACTTGTAGCACTTGTAGTATATTTATAAACATCTCCTACAGAAGGAACTGTATATGTTGTACCATCAGAAGCCTCTTTTAAGAGAGACATAGTTACATCTGAACGCGTGTCACAAAGCCTTGCACTTTCCTGAAAAGTTTCTAGTCTTATATCATCTGTAAGATCCAGTCCTCGTCCAAATCTTTTATTTGTAATATAATCTAAAAGTTGCATAGCGGGATTTATAGATGTTTTCTTATCTCCTGATCCAGTAATTACATAAGTATCTCCTTGTTGTGGAAAGAACTCGAAAGGCTCTCCAGTAACTTCTGAAGTTTCTGCTCCTGGGCCCTTGACTGTTAGACTTGCTCCTGGACTCACCTTAATAGCTTTATCTGTAGTAATTGTATTATTGTCTGGGTTTACTACAAGAATTTTTGTTCCTGCAGGTATGGTAGATAGACCATCAGTTCCTTGCACTAATACATGCCCTGCAACTATATTTGTTACACTATTTAAAACTACAAATCTCTGAATATAACTTGCGGAAGCTGCTGTAAAAGTTCCAATTGTGGTGCTATTTGCCGCCCTCTCTGAAACAGAACCAGTTATAGCAGTTCTTGTTGATCCTATGTAATCAACTATGGCTCTTGATTGTGTTTTTTTCGTTCCATCTGGTTGGATGTGAGTAACAGTAATTGTTTGTCCATTGTAAAAGTCGTCAGTGCTAGAAGCACCACTGGCCAGCTTTACTGCATTTGCTATACCTACTTTTTCTATGTTTTCTTTTCCTGTTTGACTACCTCCATTATTTGCAACTTTTGCATTTGAGCCATCAGGAACTACATCAGGCTCTGTATTAATGAATTCGGAAATTAAATCCTCTATAGTTTGTCCGTTTAACACGTAACTTAGAAAAGCATTATTACTTAGTAGTGCGGCTGCTAAATCTGAGTTAAATTCTGTTAAATCAACTCCAGTTCCTCCGCCTGTGCTAGTATTTGCTACAGTTGCATTGCCATTTCCTGCTGTTTCGTCAGCATCTTGCACAAGAGTAGCCGCGACAGTGCCTGTGTGAGATTGATAGTTATATGTAATCATAGGGTACTTACTATCAGAAGTTGCTGCCGTTCCATCTGCTACCATATGGAACTCTTTACAGCTGGACACAGTTCCGTCTCCTTTCAGTAAAGGATTAGAGGAAAACCTAAACTTAAATATTTCTGTGTTTGTTGCATCAAAAAAAGAATACTTATCTTGAATTGTAATATTTTGTGCTAAAGCGCTATTATCTGTACTATCATAAATATCTACAATATCTCCTAACTTAAATAAGTCTCTCTTATTCGCAATAGTGCCAGAAGTAAAAGAAGGATTAGGATGGTCTCTGTATGAAAAGTCATAATTGTATTGCTCTATCTCTCTTCCGCGAACAACGAATTCGAGGGAAGGAATTGTCACATCTCCTTCAGCAATTTCATACTCCGCAACAACATAAGCAGTATCTAATAGCCTATGATTTTCTCCCCAGTACTCATTTTTATTTTCCGAGTCTACTTGTAGTTTGAATCCATTTGCTGAATCTTCAACTCCAGCATTTGCAATTCCACTCAGTAAAGCGTCTGCTCGTTGATGACTTCTTCCAGCATGGAAGATTAGTTGAGCATTTATAGGGTATTCTAAAGTGGTTTTTCTTTCGTGAGTGATTCCTGTAGCACTTGTGGTAGTTCCTGCTGCAGCAGCATCGTTTGCAGCGAAGATAATATTATCAATCCACAAATCAAAATTTCCTGCCCCAGTATATACATTGAAACCCGCCGATCTGTTTTTATTTGATCGGCTAGCAGAAGCCATTGTAGACGCAGCAGAGCTTAGAGTATCTCCCCTATCCATTCTTCCTTCACATAGGACATCTATTGTTTGATCTTCTGTTTGAGTAGATCGAGTATCTTCATCGTTTTTATTTGTACAAATGCGAGATTGCTCATCAACATAAATATCATAAAGACCACTAACTTCTCCCTCGCATATTGCATATACGCAGTATATTTTTGCCGCATCAGAGGCTAGAGTATCGGCAAAAATGGGGATACTATCTACTCGATTTACTCCATATAATACTGGTAGAGACTTGGCAGTTAGATTAAATCGTAAATCAACATCTCTATCTACGATTTCTGTATACTCTTCCAACGTTCTTCGGAGTTTGAAGAGACCTTTTCTTTTTTCTCTATAACGAGTTTCTTCTACTTGGTAAATAGCTATGATATTTATGGCCTGCTCACCGTGCATAAATCCTCTATCAAAAGCATAGTCATCCCTGTGAAGAGCTGCTAAATCAGGAACTCCATTTGTACCTAGTGCTCTATGCTCTGAATCTGATGTTACACGACCATTTATTCGTATAAAATCTCCCCAATGACTTGTAAGAGTCCAAGTAATCTTTGAGTCCTTTCTTGGATCATCTACAAGTTTTGCTTTTGATATAATGCCTTTAAATATTAGATATGGAGACCCTATAATAACGCCAGTATTTGGATCTATATGTGCTCGATAAATAGTTACATCTCTATTAATATACCCATTATAAGTACTTAAACTAGGATCATCAAGAACTGCTGTAATTTCATCAGTATCTAACGTAATATTGTAATTTGTTTGGTTTGCAGCATTTGAAGTTATCTCATCAGGAAGTATGCATACGGCTCTATAGTTATCATTTTCAAATCGTGATATTGATAGAGACTTGCCATTATTGCCATCCCCTGAAGAAATAAGTAATCTATCCCCCTCAGAAAAACCTAAGCTAGTCCAGTTTTCATTCCCTGCGCTGTCAACAATTTCTATAGCACAGCCAGATGCACTCGAATTAGTTATGGTAATTCTATTAGTAGCAGATCCTGTAAATTGAGAGTTCAAAGCTATAGAAGAAAGTGATATAGTTACATTACTTACTTTTGCTTCTGTTGTTTCTTGCATATTTGTAACACTTTCAAGTCTGTTTGCTACATATACTTGACTGCCATTTGAACCTCCTGAAACATTTTTACTACCATCATCAAACGAAATATTTACAGAGGCATCAGTTATATACGAAAAATCAGAAGCTTTGTTGGCAATAGCACCAACAGCAGTTTTTCTAGGTATTCTCTCAAATTTTACTAGGTGCGCGTATAGAAAAGAGTCATTTGATAAAATAGACGCTTTTAAATCATCTCCTAAATCTCTAATCTCGCTCATAAATGTTCTTCCAATTTTAAGTTAAAACTATAAAGATTATCCGTATTTAAAGAATATTTACGTACAGCAGAAGGCATAATCACTTGGAATAAAGGATTAATAAACGTAAGAGTACCATTTGTACTTACATCTCTGACTAACGGAGGATTTATACCGAGTCTTAAGTTATTAGTACCTGGTGCGGTGGTTCCTGCTTCGTGTAAGGCAGGAGTTTCTACGTGAGTTATCATGTAAACTTTTTTATGGTTTGTATCACTACTATCAGCTATAGTAAATACCTCTCCTGGTAAAGGAATATCTGTAGACTGAGCATTAACTGTATAAGAACTACTGCCTGTAATTTCTAATTTTGTCGATCCTGCAGAGTGCGTTGATGCGGCTGCAAAAGTATGATTACCTAAATCAGTAACCCACGCCGAGTTAGAAGGAGTATTATACTGAGGTAAAGCTACAAAGAACGGTGTGAGTGCCCCCCGCTTCGCCTCAAGAAACGCTGAAACAGGACGAAACTCTGCTTCCGTCATAGGATGATATTTTATATCAATAGTCCACTTATGCCCTGCAATCGCTTTTGCAATAACTCTTTGAGAGTTTGTTCTCTTCATCATTACCTGTTGGTCAGATGTTACACTAACAGACGCAAATCCAGGACCCAAATCTCCTGCCCCGCTTACTTCATTTGCGCCTGAAAAATGTCTTTTGAAACCTGGATCAGGTAGTCTGGTAGAAAAACTATACGTAGCCATTACGCTCTCCCTATAGCTGGAGTAGTATAAGTAGTTTCATCCACGGCTTCTAAGAAGTCCTCTCCAGTTTGATTTGCTGCTTGTCGAATCATTGCGATTATATTTCCTTGTTGTTGCGTCAATACTTCTTCTACTCCTGCTGCATCAATTGCATTAATACTAATATTTATGTTTCCTATGTCTTGACCCATTGCTGCAGTATCATCAGCAGGAACAATTGTTCCTGGTCTATCAGGCATAAATAGTTCTGGCCCCTGCTCACCTACTACAAAACCTGTTGCTCCACCTGTAGCATAATTTCTTCTCCCAGTAAACGCAGGACGAAAGCTTTCAGCTCCACCCATTCCTCTGTCTCCTCGGAAGTAAGCAAGCTCTCCGCGAGCTGATTGAGACCGAGAAAGATCAGAAGTAGTATCTCTCTTACCTACTGAAATTGAACTAGGAGTTGCTCCACCTGTGCCTGCACCTCCTCCTTGAAAAGACATTCCAGATATAACTGCAATTTGAGCAGCTCCCATAGCAGAAATAAATGCAATCATTGCGGGAACAAAAGGAAGCATAGCAGGAGTAGTTATTGCAAGAGCACCTGCAATACCCGCTGCAGTAGACATCACTGCTTGAGCTATCATCATCTTTTTATTTTGTTCAAATGCTTTTCTTTTCTGTGCTTCTTTTTTCTTTTCTAATGCTTGTATTTTTGCAACACTTTGTGCAGACTTACCATCTCTTTTCTTCTCTGCATCTATTTCCGCTTGTATTCCTGCAATTCTATTTGCAGAGGCAGCCGCCATTATACTAGATAACTGGCCAATCGAATCGGATACTGCCTGGAACGCTAGAGATAAACCTTTCATACGGTCGGGCTTATCTAAAGCAGCAAACATCTCAGCAAAAGACAGTTTAGTCTCTCCTGCTTTAAGTTGCATGGCTTCAAACTTAGGCGCAAGAAAATCAAGCACAGTTGTAAGTCCACTTATTGTTACTCCCACGCCTTCTTGTATTGCTGCTACAAGCTCTCCTCCAGGCCCTAGCTTTTTGAAATCTTCTATAAGAGGATTAAGAATGTTTCTAATTATTTGTACTTTTTCAGTTAAATTAGCTGTATCAAATTTATCTACAGACTCATCGAAAGCTGATAGGATATTTTCACTTACACTAGTGCCACTTCCTGCCGCTGCTATTTGTTCTTGTATGGCTTGGGCATCAAGCTCAACAGTGCTTTGATTTGCTCTCTTTGCAAACTCCTCTGCCTTGGTTAAAGCAGTTTCTGAGTCTTTTTTTGCATTTGATATTAAAGTTCCATACGCTTCTAAAGCTTTTTTATCTTCGTCATTGTTTATGGCTTGCGCTTCTAGTAATCTAAAGTGTGCTTCAATTACAGCAAACTCCATATCTACTTGAGCCCTTTTAATTTTAAATTCGTCTGTAATTGCTTTATCTCTGTCCTTTTCTAAGTCTTTTTGTATTGCGATTTGCTCTTTTGCTGTAAGTTTTGTTGATCTTCGGCTAGGGTCTGCAAAAGCTGCTTCTTTTGCAGTTAGTTTCAAACTTTTTTCTCGAGTATTAATATTCAATTTTAGAGCCTCAAGACTTTTTTGCTGCATTCTCACTACCAACTTTTGAAAGCCAACTTCAGCTTTTACTATCTCAAGGTTGTCTTCCGCCGCCTCTGTTCTTCTTGCACGAATAGCTGCTAGTTCTGAATTTATTTCAAGTATTCTCGCGTTTTGAGGCTCTTCTACTTTCAAAAGTCCAAGAAGGTCTCTCTCGGTTTCTAACATTTCTTGTTTTGTATCTAAAATCGAGTCTTCAATTGCAAGTGCAATTTTTGTATTACTTACACTAACTTCTCTTGTCTTGCCAAGCCTTACCAACTCTGCTTGTTGCTTCTTTATTTCTCCCGGACCTTCTTGCAGTATTTTTATACCGTCTTTTAGTTCTTTATTTAGTCTTGTTAAAGTCTGTTGTGAAACTTTCTCCCCTTCAATACCAAAATTTTCCATAGCTATAGATAAAGAACTTTTTGGATCCTTCATAGCTTTAGCTAACTTTGCGGAAGCATCTGTAAGTGTTTCAGTTCCCTTGACATTTTGAGTAAGAGATTTAAGAGCACTATCTAAAGACTGCGACATTTTATCAAAAGGGGTTGAAACTTTTTCTTTCAACTTAGTAAGACTTTCACCAAACTGTGTTATATCTCCATTCAAACTTTGTAAAAGTTCATCCGTTCCTTCAGGTACTGTTTTAGTCCCTAAAACCTCTAACACTGCTGCTGCTGCGGCCTTGCCCTCAACACTTATTTTTTGTAAGTCTGCTATTCTCCTTTCGTTTTCTGCTTTGATTGTTCCATCTGGATCTGTATCACCCAATAACTCATTAGCAACTCGAAGATTATTTATAATAGGCTCAAGCTCTACTTGATTAAAATTGTCTTTTAACTCCTTTACTCTATTTGTGGCTGCCTCAAGGTTGTCTGCAAGAAGTTTAGGACCTTTGAAAAAGTGTCCTTCCTCTAAAGCTTTTTGTGCGTCTATTTGGTCTAATAGTGCTTGTGTTAAGGCTTCTTGTTGTGCTTTAGTCTGTTCAGTAACTATCTCTGAAGTTCTATCACGAATTTGTGCTGCAGCACCTGCTGAAGCTTTAAGAGTAGCTAAAAACTTTTGATACTCTTTATCTGGAGCGTTTCTTAGCTCTATCTGCTCAAGAGTTACATTCAACTGACTAGATACTTGTGTTAAATGATCCAAACTCTCTGTTATTTCCTCTATTTTGGAACTTGTACCGCTGTCCCCAAAAAACTTATCAAACGCAGTTTTTCCAAGACCAATAACTATAGGTATGAGTGCTAAAAAAGGCATAAGAGTAAGTATTCCTGTTGCTAAAGCAGCAAAACCAGTAGCAGCTCCAAAGAGAGCCACTCGAAGACCAGCAAAAGAAGCAGTCGCAGCACCATTAGCAATAGCAGTAGCAGTTATTTCAACTCTATAAGCAGCCATTGCTGCTCTTATGCCTTTTATTGTCCCTCCAAATTGCAGTTGAGCTGCTGAATTTATTGCGGTTGCCTTTGCAGCCGCAGTATCTGCTTTAGCCCCAAGTATAGTAATATTATTTAGTTTAGCTTGGGCTGTTGTAACTTGATCTATTTTGTCTTTCTTTTCTGCTCCTTTTTTAGTGTTTGTATCTAGTAGAGATGAATTATTCTCCAAGTCTCTATTATGTTTTGCAAGAGAATTACTTAAGCTACCCTGTGCTTTATTAAAGTCTTCGGTCGTTGCCGTTCCATTTTGAATTTTTGTAGCAAGCTCTGTATAAACTTTCGGAAGAGCTCCCGTAGTAGATACATTTGCAAAAGAAGCTTGAGCAGCAATTTTTGACTCAGCAGCAAAGTTAGCCATTCTTTGTGCGCCTTGAGTAAGGCCAGGAAGGAGTTGACTACGAATTGTACTTGCAAAAAGCAAGATACCACCTACTAAAGCAGCAGGGCTTTTACTAAACATCTTAACAACTGGCTGAAGTCCGTTATTTAAGAGGGTAACAAAATCTTTTAGCAAGTCAGAGAGAGCTGCGGAAAGCTGGTCATACACATTTGGATCAATAGCCTGTGCGATGCCTGAAAAACTGTTAGTTCCTTGTGTAATGATTGCATTTACAAATGCTTGTCTTTTCTGGTACTGAGTTAAATTACCTTCTACAGTACCTAATTGCTGTGCATATGTACGAGTTGCATCGTCAAGTCGAACCATAATTCCAAGTTCATCTAAAAGTTCGGGTTCTAACTTTGCAGCACCTCGAATTAAACGATTAAGAGCATCTGTCATATCTCGCCCAAGAGCAAGAGAGGCGCCTTTTGCAACTTCACCTAACTTTGCTATCTGTTCACTAGAAAAGCCTGAAGAAGTCGCGAGTGCGACAGCAGACATAGCTTCTTGAGTAGAAACAGCAGCTCCTGTAATGTCTTTTAGTCTGTCAGCAATAAAAGGCAGATTTCGTCCTGCTACAGTACCTGTAAACTCTAAGCCCTCTGCAAGTTGTTCAGCTGCTGAAGCTCTTTGAAGAATACCAAAAGCAGCGGTAAGTGCGAATACGTTTGCAGCAAGAGTAGCATAAGCTCCGACAAGTCCAGAAGAGCCTCCACCCATTACATCTCGCATTTTTGAGAAAGACTTTGTGCTGTTCATGCCCGCTTGGGCTACACCTTTTTCTCCTCTACTATACCTATTAC
>MDTG01263139.1_pt1 | contig 11008 bp, 9 predicted proteins | sample 811421 | NCBI WGS metagenome assembly MDTG01 (sample SAMN05326645, study PRJNA326480) | marine metagenome | isolation source: seawater | place: Pacific Ocean: South East | collected 2011 | reverse complement strand
GTTTTACCCCTTTTCCGTGGCGCAGTCTCGCGAATGACAATCGCGGTCTTGATATAGGGGTGGTTTGTCGCAAAGCCGCTCGACATCATGTTGTACGCGTTTTACAGGTGAACTACCATGGCAAATGATAAGGAATTAGGAGACGATTTCTCCTACATGCTTCGTATGGCTGACACAGACATAGATGGTCTAAAGCCTCTAGGAACTGCTCTAACAGCAGTCCGTGGAATAGGAGATCGCACAGCTGCGAACATTTGTATAACTACAGGTTTCAATCCTGCAATGAAGGCAGGTCACCTTGATGCAGAACAACAAGAGACACTACGATCAGCAATCGAAAATTATGCTCAAACCGTCCCATTGTGGATGTTAAACCGTCAACGAGATTTAGAATCCGGCGACGAACTTCACCTGTCTGGACAGGACCTCAAACTCACTCATGAAGATGACATCTCTCGCCTTCGTGGAATCAAGTGTTACCGTGGAATACGCCATGCTGGTGGCCACAAGGTGCGCGGACAGCGCGGTCGTTCCAACGGCCGTTTCGGACTGACTCTTGGAGTACAGCGCAAGAAGTGATAGGAGGAATGAAGCATGGGACATCCAAAATTCGCTCGCCCGAAGTACGACACACCTCCACATCCATGGAAGGCTGACAGAATCGAAGAAGAACACGCAATACGCGACAATCACGGTCTGAAGAATATGACTGAGATTTGGAAAGCAAAATCTGCTCTGCGCCGTATTCGTGGACAAGCGATGAAGTTGATTGGACGTGTAGATACATCCGAAGGCCACTACTCTCGTGAAAAAGATGCTCTACTAGCATCTCTTAACCGCCGTGGATTAATCGCAAGCGATGCAATTCTTGACGACATCTTATCTATGTCAGCAGAAGATGTATTGAATCGTCGCCTACAGGCTCAAGTTTACTACAAGGGTCTAGCATGTTCAATGAAGCAAGCTCGACAATTAGTTACCCATGGGCAGATCTGTATTGGCGATCAGAAGGTTACAATTCCATCTTATCCGGTCTCAAGGGACGAAGAGGAATTGATCCGCTACCACCCTCGTTCTAAGTTGAACGATGAGAACCATGTAATCCGTCAAACTATTCTTGGAGTTCGTGAATCAGCAGAGTATGCTGAGGACGAAGCAGATCCCGAATTCAACCAATCTGAAGCCTCTACAGTTAACGAATCAGCAAGTGATGCTCCTAAGGCAGAAGACACAATTTCCGAAGGAGGTGACGAGTGATGCGTAAGGCAATCATCAATATCTTCTCCAGTTACAACAACGTTCTAATGACTGCTACCGATTTAACAGGAGCAGAAACAATCGCAACTTGTTCTGGCGGACAAGTAGTAAAGTCCTCTAAAGATTCAGGTGGACAATTCGCAGCTACTAGAGCTGCAGAGCGCATGGCTGACCAATTGAAGGAGAAGGAGTTCACTCAGGTCATTGTAAAGTATCGCGCTCCAGGGGGCAACAAGTCCAACAACACAGGACCAGGTGCTCAAGCAGCAATTCGCGCTCTAACCCGTGCAGGAGTAACAGTAACTCGTATCGAAGACGTTACTCCAATCGCACATGATGGAACAAAGAAAAAGGGCGGACGTCGTGGACGCCGTGTCTGAAATTCAGAGGTGTTTAAAATGAAGGCGGAAATAGTCGAAGGATGGCCTAAGAATAACAACATACGAATTATTCTGTCAGATACTAACGCAGCTCAAGTTAACAGTTTGCGAAGAGCGATAATGGCAGACGTTCCAAAAATGGCAATTACAAAGGTAAGGTTTGAACAGGGAGTAACCCAAGACAATCAAGGCGAAGTAATAGAATCTGTAAACGTTCTACCTGATGAAGTGTTAGCGCACCGCCTAGCAATGGTTCCTGTACCAACGTTCCTTGACGAATTTGTTTTCCCAGAAGATGATCCTAACAACGAAAACCTCCCTGAAGACCAATGGGGGTCACCTTTGTCCCAGATTATCTATCACTTGTCGATTCGCGGACCTAACTCTGATTCAGATGAAGAGTTCAAGACAGTCTATGCTGGAGATTTGAATGTCCTTGGAGAAACCAAACTCCAAATCAGTGAGGAACACAAGCGAATTCCTCTGACAATTCTTTCTAAGGGGCAATATCTAGAGCTGTATGCATATGCAACACTAGGACGAGGCAGAGATCATGCAAAATGGTGTCCTGCAGCGGCAGTAACATTCCAACCAAGGCAAAAGGCAATACTTGCTAAGCCTAAGAAAGCAAACACTCTATTCGACTTGGATTTAACTTCCAAATCTGGTCGTACAATTAATTCCAAACTATTCAAGAACAAAGAGTGTACAGATGTAGACTCAGTTTTGGATATTGAGCGTGCACTTAACCAAGTTGGATATGGAACTGGTCGTGAAGAGGCGTTTGATAATGCAATTGTGCTGGAAGATATTGAAGGCGAATACGTATTTTCATTCGAATCTGATGGTTCTCTATCTCCTGAACAAATCTTCAACCAAGCATGTGATGAATTAGTATCCCGCTTCAACAAGATTACTGGTGAAATTGATATTGCTTTAGCTTGAATCCATCTATTTTGATGGAGAAGCATGATGTCCTATATGCGCTAGCGCTAGTTCAATGGACGAGGTTACTGTACAAGTTGGAGGTCATGTAACTCTACTTTTCTCAGTTCATTCTAAGCCTCTATTGGCCAGAAATCAGGGCTCAAAAGGAGCCGGCTTATGTCTGGAAGATGGTGTGAAAGCCACAGTTGAACATATAGCAAAAGGGCCGGATCAAATTTTGGTGACAAAGATGGATGGAAGTCCGTTTCTTGAAGGCGAAAAAATGTATTTTGATTTGTTAAATTCATTTAGAGATTTATTCAATATCGATTTACCAGTCCGGATTACGATAAATCTCGAACTTCCTGTATCACAAGGCTTTGGGATGTCAGCCGCTGGAATCTTAGCAACAAGTCTAGCATTAGGAGAATTATTCGATTGCGGTGATGAAGGCCAACTAGCTCGACTAGCCCATCGTTTGGAAAGGCAAAAGTCGGGAGGGCTGGGAGATGTTTTGGGACTTTGGGCCGGAGGCTGTGAGTTGCGAGTTATTCCAGGCAGTCCGCCATTTCCCGGAAATGCGTACGGATTTGATGTGGGTTGTCCAGCATTACTTGTATGGGACCCGGATGGCGGTAAACACACTTCAAATTACATTGATGACCCTGAGTGGAAATCAAAAATCACTTTGGCAGGAGAGTCAGCAGTTAATCGGTTGAAAATGTATGAATGGAATCAAGGTATTTGGAATAGATTGCTAGAAGAAGCAGATAATTTTGCGTTAGAGTCTGGGTTACTGGATGAACCTGAGCGAGCCAAGCTACTAAATTTGGTTCTGGAGCAATCTGATGATTCTATGAGCAGCCACCTTTGCATGTTGGGGACCTCATTGATAATTTTGCCAAAGAGGCTTGGACAAAATGTAGATTTTGGAACTATAACTTCTAAATTGAGAAGTCTAGGTTTGGGTGTACGAGAAACTATTCTTCAGTAGCACGATTAAGTGGTTCTAAATCCAAAGGCCCACAATCTAGCAATACCGTTCCTGGGATGTGCACATTACTGCAAAACCCATGCCTGAATACCAATGCTCCTTGGCCCCAGGAGTCGACATATCTAGCAGCCTGTTTGCTAATTTTTTTCCTTTGAAAATCAACATCGGCCCCATAGAAATGCTTAGCATCGATCCAAGCTACAGGCTCACCATTGATTTCGACATGATCTAGGAAGAGTAGATCGGGAGTGTTGACTGGTCTACCATGCTCTTTCATTTGTTCTTCGACCATTTCTGGCTGTCTACGTATTCTTACTCCCTGATCTTCGAACCAATCGGCTAAGATTTCTTCGAACAAATCAGCTCTCACATGAGTCTCTGATTGGTCGACATTACTTACTCTGTCAGCGGCTTCAGCGGCTTCGAATTCTGACCTTTCTCGTTGCTTGAATTTGGATGGAGACCTCAAAGTCTCTTTTATTCTCGATTTTGACCATCCCATTTCTTTCAAAATAACTCTAAAAATATTCATTGGGGGAAAATCAAATTTCTTTGACAAATCAACAATACCTGTACCTTCTCTGTACAATCTTACTAACGCTTTTCCTCTAGCCTGTAATCTTCCATGGGAATATACTGTTTTTTGTTGAAGAAGAGCACTTCTGAGAGAAAGCGCTTGATCAAGAGTCATCTCGAAATCATCCACCATAGTTCCAATTTCAGCAACCCTTTCATCACTAAGCCATCCAAATTCACCCTTTCTTACAACTTTGGTAGCTAGAATAGATTCTGTTTTTAGAGAAACAGGATCATTTTTCCATTCAAAGGAAAACCGTTTAGGTTCTTCGAAATCTTTGGGAATTCCAATTGGTAATGGGGAAATTGAGAATCTTTGTTCCGCCGAGGTTTTTGCGGCAGAATCGAATTCAGCATGTCTTTCGATAAGAGCGGCCTTGGATGGGCCGCCATGACGACGTGGCTTTTTGCCACCTCCTCGTCGATTGCGATTCCCTTTCTTCCCATCCGCCATACATCGGGGTGACCGCCCCCGCTCCATAGATACACCGGCTAATTTACATCAGAAAGGTCTTCTAGAAATTGATGAGTTTGTTTTTCGATGAACGAATTAATTTGCTTAGAGAAAATCATCATCAGTCTCGATACTTCACAACTAGAGTGGACCTCAATCCCTCCTTCGTCTTGTGAAAGGAATGTAATTGAGACTGATAGATTCTTCAATCCCTTTGCAATTTGCCTTTCATTTCGATATTGTCCTTCGCCTAATAATTCGATTTCACAGAAATCATCTCCTGATCTAATAGATTTAATAAGCCATTTTGTTTCTATCAAACCACCTTTGATTGTTTGAAAGATAGCCAAATGGTCACCTTCATCCATCGTCTCAGGATTAGTTGCAAGCAAATTCTTTGCAATACTATTCCATTCGGGCCACTTACTTGGGTTTCTGAATGCACCTAATGCTTCATCCACAACACTGGGAGGTAAACTTCGTCGTGCTGTATGAGTGAATACCCTGCCCATATACATGCTAACTAGTGATATAGCATTGTTATTACTGACATTTAGGCCATCATTTCAAGTGAGAGATGGTGATGGGGAATCATGCGCCGTATTCTGGTGATGTGCGTTGTCTGGATTCTACTAACGCCATTTGTATCTGCTGAGGATGAACAGGAAGGGCCACTTGGATGGGTTCAATCTGCTGGCGGATTCGAAGAAGAAAAACTTGCAGGCCATGTTGTGATGGATGATGGTAGCATTGTTGTTGCTGGCGAATATGTCACCGCTTCTTCATTCGGGGAAGATGGAATTGGAGCAACAGGAATGTCTGGTGACGCAGACATCTTTGTTGCAAAGATTAACGAATCCGGGAATTGGACATCAATTCATGGATTTGGAAGCGACGGGGCAGACGGGGTCGACTCAATCGCTCTGCATCCATCTGGAGATATTATTCTAGCAGGACACTTTTGTTTAGGAACAGGGGGGGAATCATGTGGAATGACCTTTACAGATTCTTTTACTCTAGATAAGGGTGAAGATGAAGGAGAAGGGGACGCTTTCATCGGTCGTTTTTCTTATGTTGGCGATTCAATAAATCCGGTTTGGATAAGGAATATTTCTAATTCAAACGATCTCTCTGCATTTGACGTATCTATTAGCCCAAGCGGCGGGATATCTGTCGGAATATTCTACAAGGGAGTTCTCAATATTGGAGAATTTTTCATTGATGGCTCCGAAGGTACAAGTTTAGCAATAATAAATTACGATGAGAATGGCAACGTAATCTGGGCTAACGGAATAACAAGCCCTGATGGATTAGAGCCATTCGGAGGCATGTGCTATTCAGATGCAGGTTATCTTCATGTTACAGGGACATATATTGGGTCAATAATGTTTGAAGAAGCAGTACAATCTACTGGAGAAGCGGACCTTTTCGCTGCACAGTTAGATGGCTATGGTAATTTCACATGGGTTGCATATGGAGGCGGCAGTGGTGAAGATTGGGCTAATGACTGCGCAATTGATAGTTTAGGTAACATGCACATCGTTGGACAGTTAGAAAACACTGCGACATTTGATTTCATCAATGTTACATCAAATGGATGGAGAGACATGTTCCATGCGACAATTACCTCTGGCGGAGCATGGGATTCTGTTTCAAATTACGGAGGCGGAGGATGGGAGAATTTAGTTTCCCTGGTCATCGATTCCAGAGATAATATAATTGTAACAGGGACATATACTTCAGGATTCACTCTTGGCATTGATCAATTGGTTGACAAGGACTCTAATGGTGATAGAAGAGATATTTTCATAGCTCAAATGGATAGTTCATACCAATGGGATTGGGCAGTATCTGTCGGTGGATCAGGCGACGACATTTCACATTCAATTGAATTAGGAAATAATGAAACTCCAATCGCTGGCTTCGTATTCCAAAATAGTATTGAATTAGGAAATTTCACTCTTAATTCTGCAGGATCTAACGACATCGGATTTTGGTATTACGCTAGAGACCAAGATTCAGACGGTTTGCCAGATGGTTCTGATAATTGTCCTAGAATTGCTAACCCGGACCAACAAGATACCGATGATGACCTAACTGGTGACGCATGTGACGATGATGATGATGGCGATGGAGTTGGAGATGAATGGGACCAATGTACTCCAGGAGAGTTAGGCTGGAGCTCAGCGCCAAATAATGACCATGATTCAGATGGTTGCAGAGATAATTCAGATGAAGATTTGGATGATGATAATGACGGGATTATGGACTCTTATGACGAGTGTCAAAAAGGCCCTGTAGGTTGGATTTCAACAATTGAGAATGACGAGAATCAAGATGGTTGCGAGGATGTTGATTCAGATGGTGACGGAGTTGTAGATCAATTGGACAAGTGTCCAGCAATTTCTGATGATCAGTCAGATTTAGACGGTGATGGTATAGGCGATGCGTGCGAATCTGATACTGACGGAGATGGAATTCTAGACTCATTTGATAATTGCCCAACAGATACTGATTCATGGACTAGCGTCCATGAAATAGATCATGATCAAGATGGTTGTCATGATGAAGAAAGAGATGCCGATGATGATGGAGACAACGTACTAGATTTGTCAGACGATTGTCCTAAAGGCGAAATTAATTGGAATACTTGGGAGCCAGGAAGATTTGACCATGACAGCGATGGCTGTAATGACGATTTAGAGGATCTCGATGATGATAACGATGATTTCCTTGACGTAAATGATCGTTGCCCACGAGGATACATTGGGGTATCTGGGCCTTCAATGGACCTAGATCGGGATGGATGTGTTGATTCAATTGAGGACTTTGATGATGATAATGACGGCGTTAATGACACATTAGACAATTGCGCTTGGTCAGACCCGACAAGTCAAGTAAACAGCGATGGTTGTTCTGATAGTCAATTGGATGACGATAATGATGGCGTATTCAACGATGTTGACCTTTGCCCTTCTACCGATGCAGGTGAAACGGTTACTCAGACAGGATGTGAAATTGAAAATCAAGAAGAATCTAAATCCAAAGAAGAATCAGATTCATCATCATCATTAACATGGATTTTGTTTACAATAGCTGGAATATTATTGGTAATCGCTCTTGTCGTAACATTTAGACCTCAACCGCCATTGCCTCCCAAACCAGAGTCAAAGAAAGTAGTTGAGATCTCAACTGTAGACAATGGAGGGGGCCAAGGGGATAGCGGAACCGCTCCTGCCAACATCAGTGGTGCCGGCCTCAATCACAATATCGCTGAGGCCGAGGTCACTACAGATGAACGATGAAGCTGCATTGAGAACTTCTCCTTCATCTAGAACACCAGATATCATTGCCTTTTCATCATCAGACCATTTGAAAATCTGAGGTAACATTCTCTTACCCCAAAATGCCATAATTTCTCCACGCATTTCGCATTGGGCAAAAGGCAAGTCTGCTAGTACTTTGGCAAATGTTTTGATATTCTGTCCAGAACTCAAGTGATCGATTGCAGCTTTTGCTAAATCTCTCTTCCAAGGTCTAGAGATATGTATTGTTGCAGATTCAGGTTCACCATCAAGATGTTTCACAGCAATCTTGGCAACCTTTCTAGCCTGTTCTAAGAATCCTCTGAGATAAGCTTCAGATTCAATTGCAATCGCTTCCTCAGTACTTAGTGGGCCAGGGCTTGAGAATATTCGTCCTGCAACCAAGTCACTATTTCCAAGTAGTTTCCACCAATCTTCGGCTAAGTGAGGAGTAGCGATTGAAATCATGTGAGTCCATGCTTCAAGAACTTCTTTTCCTACTTCCAAATTTGCTCCCCCGCGCCTTCGATACCAATTTAGATCCTTTACTAAATCAAAATGGCTAGCATCAACAGCGCCGCGTAGATCATAATTGTCCATAGCTTTCTCCCATTGTAGACACCTTTGCTTTAGTCGGGCCCTCATCCACAGATCAATATCACTTGGCTTTCCATCCCAAGAAAGAATACTAGCCGGCATTCCATACAATTGCACCATTTGTCGATAATTCGATTCTAGGGCAGAATCTGACCAATCCATTCCAGCGGTTGGATTTGCTGCAAATAAAATGAACAACCTTACTGTATCAGCACCGAATTTTTCAATCATATCTTCAGGCGAAACGGTATTACCCAAGCTCTTGCTCATTTTGGCGCTTCTTTCAGTCAGCATTGTGCCGCAATGAGGACAGCATTCTCCTGAATAAGATACATTCAGAGTAATCGCGCAAGTTTCACACCACGGCGCAGCTTTGTTGACCATTCCTTGGCAGAGTAATTCATTAAATGGCTCATCGATATCATGAAGTCCTATGTCTCGTAGAGCTTTAGTCCAAAATCGGGCATAAATCAAATGCATTTGTGCGTGTTCAATTCCTCCGCAATAAAAATCAACATTCATCCAATGATTGGCAATTTTGGGATTGAAACAAATCTCATTTTGCATGGAGTCTGTAAATCGTAAGAAGTACCATGAAGAATCTACGAAAGTGTCCATAGTGTCGGTCTCTCTCTTTGCAGGAATGCCACATTTGGGGCAATCAACATTGCAGAACTCTTGACTAGAGTTCAATGGGTTACCCTTGCCATCGAAAACAACATCACGCGGTAATTCAACAGGCAACTGCTCTTCTGGAACAGGCACCGCTCCACAAGAATCACAGTGAATAATCGGAATAGGCGTTCCCCAGTAACGTTGCCTGCTAATCAGCCACGGCCTTATTTTCCAGTTTACTGTTCCAACTCCTTTACCGCTATTTTCTAGCGATTCACAAACCGCTGTTTTTGCAGCATCTCCATACAATCCATCGAATCCTTCGATTCCTGAGTTAACCATCCAGCCCATTTCAGTTTCAGCAGATTTCAGTTCATCATCTGCACTAGCATTTTCTGACATCACCAATACACGTTTAATCGGAATGTTGTATTTTTTAGCAAAATCAAAATCACGTTCATCATGCCCTGGAACAGCCATTACTGCACCAGTACCGTATGAAGCGATCACGAAGTTTCCAATCCAAATCGGAATACGCTCACCAGTCAAAGGATGGATTGCGCAAGATCCGGTTGGAACTCCCTTTTTCTTACCCATGTTTTTGATTCGATCGAACTCACTCATCACAATGATTTCGTCATGAAGGGCTTTCCAATCATCTTCATATTCCGTGCCAGAAACTAATTTTTCAGCTAATTCATGCTCTGGTGCTAGTGTGACGAATGTCACTCCAAATAATGTGTCTGGACGGGTTGTAAACACTCGAATATTATCATCGCTATTTTCTACAGCAAATTCAATTTCCGCCCCTTCTGATCGTCCGATCCAATCCCTTTGTAAGGCCTTGACATTCTCTGGGAAATCTATGTCTTCAAGTCCATCGAGGAGCTCTTGAGAATACTTTGTAATATCTAAGAACCACTGACTCATTTCTCTTTGATTCACAGGACCGTTACATCTCCAACATCTACCTGCTTTCACTTGTTCATTAGCAAGAACAGTGTTACAGGAGGTACACCAGTTAACGGGAGCATGTTGTTGATATGCAAGGCCACTTTCAAGGAATTTCAAAAAGAACCATTGATTCCAACGGTAATATTGTGGGTCATGACTCTTGACAAGCCTTCTCCAATCGTAGGAAAAACCCATTCTCTTGATTTGTTTGGTAATGGATTCCATATTTCTCTCTGTGATGTCGTGTGGGTGCCCGCCCTCCTCGATAGCTGCATTTTCAGCAGGCATTCCAAATGAATCGAATCCCATTGGATACAATACATCGAATCCTTTCAATCTCTTGTATCTGGCAACTGCATCCCCGATCGAGTAATTTCTAACATGGCCCATATGCATTTTTCCAGAGGGGTAGGGATACATTTCGAGGCAGTAGAAAACTGGTTTTCCTTCTCTAAATTCGGCACTAAAAATATTGGAATCATCCCATGCTTTTTGCCAGGATTCCTCAGTATCTTGTGGATTATATTCCGACATTGAAACACCCTTCGCCCCTACGGGGCGATTTTCCGAACCACACAATGGCCTTGAATCCATCTACTGAATCATACCTCAGTAGTATCGAGTAGGAACATTGCTTCACGAGTCAAACTGTATCGGTTTTTTATTCCCATCTTCTTCTTTTCTACAAGTCCGAATTTCTGTAAAGTACGTAGGTGGTGGCTGACTAATTGTTGTGACCTGTCCAATCTGTGAGCAAGTTCTGCTTGAGTAGGGTATTTCTTCAATTCGCCATCATCATCTAGAAGACGTAGAATCTTGCCCTGCAAGCTGTTAGGATCTGGTGACAGAGGAGGTAATGGCAAATCTTCTTCTAAGATGCCAGGGTGTAGATTTGAGGTGTAAGGGTAGAATCTGACCAGTCTCCCATCAGGCCTTCTCCAGATACTTT
>MDTG01133493.1_pt1 | contig 11008 bp, 6 predicted proteins | sample 811421 | NCBI WGS metagenome assembly MDTG01 (sample SAMN05326645, study PRJNA326480) | marine metagenome | isolation source: seawater | place: Pacific Ocean: South East | collected 2011 | reverse complement strand
TTTGTGATCCAGCGCCTCGATCTGCTGCCACCAGTGCGGCAAGCGGAATACATCACGCACGATCACGTAAGCGCCCGCCACATTGGCCGCACTCATGCCCGTGGACTCCTTCAAGCGCTGCACGAAGGTGATGCCCATGTGGTTGACCAGATCGTTGGCAATCTGGGTGCTGACGATTTCACGCTTGAGGCGATGACGGCGCATCGACTCGCCAAACTTGTCGGCCAGCAACGGCGGGAATGCGGGTTCCATTTCGCGTGCGAGATACTCATCATCCGGCACGGTCGATTTCAGCAGCGATTCCTTGAGGTCGATTTTGCTGTACGAGATCAGCACCGACAGCTCCGGACGGGTCAGCCCCAAACCATTGGCAGTACGCTCGTTAAGCTCCTCGTCAGACGGCAGGAACTCCAACGCACGGTCAAGCTTGCCGGCATTTTCCAGAGCCGCCATCAGGCGCTTGTACTCGCCCACGCGATCTCGAACCCGGTACTGCGCCAACGACAGCGCCTGCACCTGTTTGTAGTTGTTGCCCAGCACCAGACTCCCGACAGCGTCGGTCATCTCGGCCAGCAGCTTGTTGCGCTGCTTGCCGGTCATGTCGCCTGCGGCCACGGTTTCATTGAGCAGGATCTTGATATTCACTTCGTGGTCGGAGCAGTCCACACCACCGGCGTTATCAATAAAGTCGGTGTTGCTCGAGCCACCATTCAGGCCGTACTCGACGCGCCCCAACTGCGTCATGCCGAGGTTACCGCCCTCGCCCACAACCCGGGCGCGCAATTCGCGACCGTCTACACGCAGGGTGTCGTTAGCCTTGTCGCCAACATCGGCGTGGCTCTCTTTGCTCGACTTGACGTAGGTACCGATACCGCCGTTCCAGATCAGGTCTACCGGCGCCTTGAGCAGCGCATTGAGCAATTCGGTCGGCGCCATCTTGTCGGCGCTGATGTCGAAACGCTGCTTCATTTCAGCGCTGATCGGGATGCTCTTGGCGCTGCGCAGGAAGATACCGCCGCCTTGCGAAATCAGCGCGGTATCGTAATCGGCCCAGCTCGAACGCGGCAGATCGAACAGACGCTGGCGCTCGACAAAGCTCTTCGCCGTGTCCGGATTCGGGTCAATGAAGATGTGCAGGTGGTTGAACGCGGCCACCAATTGCAGTTTGTCCGACAGCAGCAAGCCGTTGCCGAATACGTCACCGGCCATGTCACCGATGCCGATAACGGTGGTCGGGTCTTCCTGCACATCAATGCCGTGTTCACGGAAGTGACGCTGCACCGACACCCAAGCGCCTTTGGCGGTAATGCCCATGCCTTTGTGGTCGTAACCGGCAGAGCCGCCCGAGGCAAAGGCGTCGCCCAGCCAGAAGTCGTATTCCGCCGCGATGCCGTTGGCGATGTCCGAGAATGTGGCCGTGCCTTTGTCGGCCGCGACCACCAGATACGGGTCATCTTCGTCGTGACGGACCACGTTCGAAGGCGGAACCACTTCGCCCTCTTTGAGGTTGTCGGTGATGTCCAGCAAGCCGCTGATGAAGATGCGGTAGCAAGCGATCGCCTCGGCCTGAATCTCGTCTCGCGTGCCGCCGGCTGGCAAGCGACGCGGTACGAAACCACCTTTGGCGCCGACCGGCACGATAACCGCGTTTTTCACCTGCTGAGCTTTCACCAGGCCCAGGACTTCTGTGCGGAAATCTTCCTCACGGTCAGACCAGCGCAAACCGCCACGGGCAACCTTGCCGCCACGCAGGTGCACGCCTTCAACGCGAGGCGAATAGACGAACACCTCGAACATCGGCACCGGCTTGGGAATTTCCGGAATCAGACGCGGATTGAACTTGAAGCTGAAATACGACTTGTTGTGACCGCTGGCATCCGGCTGATAGAAGTTGGTGCGCAGCGTGGCCTTGATCAGATCAAGGTAGCGCCGCAGGATGCGGTCTTCGTTGAGCACGGCAACGTTATCCAGCGCGCTGGTAATCGCCTGCTCAAGCTTTTGTTGCTTGTCTTCAAGGTCTTCAACGGTAAGTTTGCGGGCCAGATAGAAACGGGTACGGAACAGGCGCACCAGCTCTTTGGCAATGTCGGCGTGATTAACCAGCGTTGCCGCCACATAGCTCAGCGAGAAGCCCAGACGAATCTGTTTCTGATAACGCGCAAAGGCGCGCAGGAAAGCCACTTCGCGCCACGGCATCGCCGCCATCAACACCAGTCGGTTGAAGGCATCGTTTTCAGCGTTGCCGCTGACGATATTGACGAAGGCATCTTGCAGGGTGTCATTAAGCTGCTGGATATCGACATCCAGGCCTTCGGCATAGGTGAAGGCAAAGTCGTGAATCCAGAACTCGCGGCCATTCTTCTGGCGCAGGCGATACGGGAACTCACCGAGTACGCGCAACCCGAGGTTTTCCAGAATAGGCAGCACGTCAGACAGCGGCAGCGGCGTATCGGCGTGATACAGCTTGCAGTGCAGCAGGTTGTCGCCCTGCGCCAGCGGCTGATAGAAACTCATTACCAGCGGACGCTCGGCATTCAGGCTGAGCAAATGCTGCATGTCGACCACAGCCGAATGCGGCGCAAAACGCTCGCGATAGCCTGCCGGGAAACCACTCGGGAACTCGGCCAGCACGTTGGTGCCATGCGCTTCACCGAAGCTCTCAACGACCAGGCTGGCAAAATCATCCTTCCAGGAACGGCAGGCCTGAATCACTTCTTTTTCAAGCTGCGCGGTGTCGATCTGGGTTTTGTTCTTCGGGTCTACCCGCAAAATGAACTGCACGCGAGCCAGTACCGACTCGGAGAAGAAGGTCCAGAACTCGCAGTCGGTAGCCTGCAAACGCTCCATGAGCACTTGTTCGATTTTTTGCCGGGTCTCGGTCGAGTACACATCACGCGGGACATACGCCAGGCAGTAGCAGAAACGCCCGTAGGGATCGCGGCGCAGGAATACGCGAATCTTGTTGCGCTCCTGAATCTGCACGATGGACAGCGCGGTGTTGAACAGCTCTTCAGCGGGGGTCTGGAACAGGTCATCACGCGGCAGGACTTCGAGTACCTGCGCCAGCTCCTTGCCTAGATGCGCACGGCTGGCGAAGCCCGAACGCTGCTCGATAATCGCAACCTTGCGGCGGATAAACGGAATATCCCAGACGCTCTCGGCGTACACGGCCGAGGTATAGAGGCCCATGAAACGGCACTCTTTAACTACATTGCCTTTGCTGTCTAGCTCGCGAATCGAAACAAAGTCCGGGTACGCCGGACGATGCACGCGGCTTGGAATCGCCGCTTTGGCGAACGACAGCAACTGCGGTTCACGCAAGTAAGCCAGCGCTTGTGGCTCGATGTGCAGATCTTCCGGCTTGAGGCCGGCGCGCAGGGTCTTGGAAAGGCCGAGCAGGGATTTTTCGTCATAGATGATGTGGCCGCCATCAGCCGCATCCGCAACGGTGAACTCCTCGTAACCGAGGAAGGTGAAATGGTCGTCCAGCAGCCACTGCATGAACACCTTGATTTCATCCAGCTCAGCGGCATCGACCTTAAGCTTGGCTTTGCCCAGCCAGGCGTGCAGCTCTTGCGCCTTGTTGCGCATTGGCTGGAAGTCGGAAACGCTCAGGCGAACATCCTTGAATACGTCGAGAATGGCCTTTTCCAGCGTGCGCATTTCGCCAGCACTGGCGCAGCGGTCGATCTCGAGAAACATCAGTGCTTCTTCGCTGATGTCGTCGCCAGTCGTGCCCTTGGGCAGAATTTCCAGCAGATCGCCCTTCTTGTCGCGGCGTACGCTGAACACACTGTTCTGCAAGGTATGAATGTTGTAGCCGCGACGGTTGAGCTCCATGCGAGCCGAATCAACCAGGAAGGGGCTGTCCGCATGCAGCACTTCAACCGCGGTATGGGTCGATTGCCAGCCATGCTTTTCGTAATCGGGATTGAATACTCGAACTTCGGGCTTGCTCGGATCAAAACGCTCCAGCATGCGCCTGGATGAAAGGGTGCAACCGACCAGGTCTGACAGTCGACGCTGGGTAAGCTCTTCGAGCGCGATGATGCCGAAAAATTGCTCGGCGAACAGTGCCATTTGCGGCAGGTCCTGCTCGCTCACGTGCTGCGCCAGTGCCGCTTGCAGTTGGTGCTGGAAATCGGCTTTGCTGGCCGCCGTAAAGAACGCCATGGGTTGTGCTCCGTTTGGCTTTAAATTCAACTAAGGCAGTTGCGAGTCGTGACTAAGGACTGAAGTTCCTAACAACATTAGTCTACGAGGCGGCGATTGCATTCCAATTGCAGCCTCTCATAGGTATGGCGCTGTCTGCGACTCGCTGGTCACATTTGCCCGTTGAGCTTAACGATGGAAGCCCCGGTGGCGCTTGTCGCGCTGCGACATTTTCGTTCAAGAAGCGGGAAAGCCGGGTTTTGGTTGGGCATATCTCAACCAAGGCCTGAGTAGTGACAGCAGATATAACCCGCGGTTTGGGGATTAATCGACAATGAACAAGCGAGCGCCGTTGTGGGTCGAAGAACGATGTGCTTCGCCGTTATGGCTGACTTGATAGCTCATGCCGGGGCTGAGGGTGAACTGGCGGCCATCGTCCAACTCAATGATCAACTCACCTTCCAGGCACAACAGGATATGGCCCCGTTTGCACCAGTGATCCGCCAGATAACCGGCGCTGTATTCGACCATGCGCACGCGAGTCGAGCCAAACTGACAAGTCCGCCAAAAGGCACTACCGCTTGCGCCTGCATGCTCGACTGGCTCAATTTTCGCCCAATCGGTAACACCGAAAGAAAAGCCACTGAGATCCATAATTGCCCCAAAGTTGGTTTGATCACTCGACAGTAACCGCTAGGCTGCTAGCCAGACAGATACAGATGGGCTGGATTATTTCGATACGCCACGCGCCTGGTAGACCCGCTTTTCCAAGTTGTCGAGCGCAGCTTGTCTTAAGGCAACTCAGACCTGCTCAGGTATTAGCTAGATGGCAGCGTAGCTTTTCGCGGCAGTAATGCGCCGTTCAAAGTAAAAGCCCCACACAAGGACCCTCCTCGCTAATGCTGGACATAATCGCCGCGTTTCTTTGCATCACCGCACTGCTGGCCTATCTGAACCGCCGGTATGTAGGCCTGCCGCCAACCATTGGGGTGATGGCCATTGCGCTGGTGCTCTCGCTGCTGAACATGGCATTGGACAAGCTCGGGTTTCACGCCCTGCACACCTATGAGCAATCGTTGCTGAAGTCCATCGACTTCTCCGAGTTGTTGATGCAGGGCATGCTGTCGCTGCTGCTGTTCGCGGGCGCGCTGCATATCAACTTGTCGCATTTGCGCGCCTTTCGTTGGCAAATTGCCTCATTGGCGGTTGTCGGCACAACCTTGTCGACCCTGTTTATCGGGTATGCGCTTTGGTACTTGCTGGCACTGACCGATCTCGATTTGCCGCTGGTCTACTGCTTGGTCTTCGGCGCGTTAATATCGCCCACAGACCCGATTGCAGTTCAGGGCATTCTCAAGTCAGCCGGTGCTCCCGAGAGTGTCGAGCTGGTTATTTCGGGCGAATCGCTGTTTAACGACGGCGTCGGCGTGGTGCTGTTTTCGCTGATACTGGCCATGATCGCCAGTGGCAACAGCCCAACCGTTCTGGGCGCATCAGAACTGTTAGTCAAGGAGGCCGGCGGCGGTGCGTTGCTGGGGGCTGTGTTCGGCTTTGTCGTCTATCGAATGCTCAAGAGCATCGACAGTTACCACGAAGAAGTCCTGATCACTCTGGCGTCCGTGCTCGGCGGCTATGCACTTGCTACCCACCTGCATGTCTCCGGGCCGCTGGCGATGGTGGTAATGGGCTTGATCGTGGGTAATCAGGGGCGCTCACATGCGATGTCGGAGCAGACCGAGAAGAACGTCGACATGTTCTGGGAATTGCTCGACGAAATTCTCAACGCCGTGTTGTTCGTCATCATTGGCCTGGAAGTGGTCTTGATTCATTTTTCCAACGCACTGCTGGCCACAGGCTTGATGGTAATCGTGCTGACCCTGGTATCGAGACTGCTGACCGTTGGTGCGCCGATCGCGCTACTGGGTGAACGCTTCCGGTTGCCCAAAGGCTCATGGAGCGTGATCACGTGGGGGGGCCTGCGCGGCGGGATATCGGTCGCTCTGGCGTTGTCGCTGCCACACGGTGATGCCCGCGACATCGTCGTTTCGCTGACCTATCTGGTGGTGGTGTTTTCCATCCTTGTCCAGGGCATGACAATCGGCAAACTGGTCAAACGCGTAATCCCTTGCAAGGCTGAAAGTTAACCTGCAAAAACCACATCACGATCAAGAGTAAATTGCTTTTTTCGTTCAAATAAAGCCGACATTTACTCTTCAGAACGCCCGCCGCCCTCACGATCACGCGGATAATGGTGTTTGAGGGGGAATGTTGGCAGCCAGGATTCACGGCGGATGACCCAGCTTTCGTAGGTGGGCATCAGTCGGTCAGGTGCATCGAGTGAGCCCAGATGCACCTCTACCTCGTCTGCGCTGCGGGCGAACACTGGCGAGCCGCAGTTAGGGCAGAAACATCGGCCTGCGTAGTCACGCGTTTCGCCCTTGATGCTCACGGCTGTCTCGGCAAATATCGCGCAGGCATTGAATAAGGCCCCGTGGTGTTTGCGGCAATCAATACAATGACAAATGCCCACCCGATAAGGCTGGCCCAACGCCACAATTTGCACCTTGCCGCAGAGGCAACTGCCCGTGTACTGCTGCATCTCAGACCTCCACCATCCAGCCATTGATGCACCGTTTTATGCCTGATTTCAGCTCACCGCAAGTGATCGTGGCTCAACAGAACTGCGCGATCAGCCCGTCCACACAATGAGTGATCTGCAACGGCTTTGCAGAAATCTGTTGATTTACTGAACGTGATTGACGTCTCTGTGTGTGGTGCGAGTCGTTTGGCCAGCCTTGGTTTTTTCACTGGGCCGTCATAAAGGTGCGCCTGCATCACACAAAGCGAAGACTTCCAGAACGCAAACCAGCCTTACGATCTACGCTGATGGCGAGCATTCAGTGCTCCGAACAGCGTTAACTTTGTTTGGACTTTTCGCAATCTTACTAGTCAGATGAAACTGGATGATCTGTTTCAGTTGTCAGAGGTAAATAAAGCCACAATGCCGAAATCCAGCAGATAAGCTTTCTTTGATCTGCATTGAGAGCAATGCCAGGCGCGGGTGGTTCTCGATAATTAATGCTGCAGTGTTTAAAACTCAACCACAGGAAATAGCATGTTAATAGTGTTGACCATCGCCACGTTGTTGATCGTCATCGCCAGTGCGCTGCCGTTATCCAGGCATCAGCATTGGGTCGTCAGAGTGATGGACTTCCCCCGAGTGCAAATCGCTTTTATGGCTGCGGTTTTGCTTGTTATTAACTGCTTGTTTCTCGACTTAACTCGCGCATTCAGTTGGTGCTTAGTGGCCGCTGCAGGCGTGTGCTTATTGTGGCAGTTGAAGTGGGTCTTACCTTACACACGCGTTTGGTCAAAGGAAGTTAACGCGAGCAAGGGCAGTGATCCTGCTCGCGAGCTCAGCATCATCACGGCAAACGTGCTGAAAACCAACCGCAACAGTGACGCTTTAGTGGAGTTGGTCTCGCAGTATCAGCCCGATATTTTAGTCACGTTGGAGTCTGATAAATGGTGGGAAAGCAGGCTTGAAGCAATTGAAGTTGATCTGCCGTACAGCGTTAAGTGCCCGCTGGACAACCTGTACGGCATGCACGTTTACTCCAGACTGCCCTTTAGTGACGAAGTGCTTTCATTTTTAGTGGAAGACGATGTTCCGTCAGTTCATCTGTCGTTGCAGCTGCGCTCAGGCGATAAAGTGTGCATGCACTTTGTTCACCCCGCGCCCCCAAGCCCGACTGAAAATTCAGAATCAACTGAACGCGATGCGGAGTTGATTTGCATCGCTAAGAAAGTTGCGCAAACGCAGGGCCCGATTATTGTGACGGGTGATCTGAATGATGTGGCGTGGTCTTTCACCACTCGCCTGTTCCGTAAAATTAGCGGTCTGCTTGATCCACGGATTGGGCGGGGAATGTTCAACACCTTCCACGCGGACTACCCGTTTTTACGTTGGCCTTTAGACCATCTGTTTCACAGTGCACATTTCAAGCTCAAGGATATAAAGCGCCTACCTTCTATCGGTTCGGACCACTTTCCATTGTTTACCGTACTGGTGTGTGAGCCTGAACGCGGTGCCAGTCAGAATGGCATTGCAGCTGACAGTGAAGATCACGCTGTGGCACAAGATATAGTCGACGAAAAAGACGTCACTACAGACGATGTGCCAAAACCTAATTAATGCCCTGGACTGAACCCGGTTTCGTAGAGGGCCTGAGCCTCTTCTTGAGCCGGGAACTATCAGCTAGCTTGATTCGCCTAACCTGAGTCGCAGGCAACTAAGCCCTCAATGAAGACTGTTTCTGCCCGGCTCATGTGTTGCTCACGGCTCCACAAAATATGGATATCCACGTCAGCAATGCCTTCTGCGGGCGGTAGCCGCCTGAGTAAGCCCGCCTGCACATCTTTGATCGCTGGTGAAGCTGACGCAGAAAAAGACGCTGTTCGAGTTTTTGATGCTGTGCTTAAAACTGCGCTTAAGGTTAGCAACAAGGAGTGTCAGGTGAGATCCGAGCCGGTGATCACGCCTTTAAATCCGCACTCTTCACTCTGCGGTCAGCTGCAAGTGACCGTTCACGCGCAGCGCACTGCGCCAGCAAAAATGAAATCTTCCTGCTGAGTTGCGCTCGAATCGCTCGAAATCGGCCGCCTGGCCCAGTACGATAGCCGCCACACTTATGCGACCATATGCCGGATGGCGAGAGTGCACCTGCTTTTCATTGCACGGCGTGTAACCATCACCTGCAAATGCTACTGATTACCTACGCCAATTGGCCTGGCTCTACCCGTTGAACGGGGCCGTTAGAGCAAGCCGTAACATTCGAATGGGTACAGGATTGGTATTTTGGAAACCAAAGAAAACTCGCAAGGCCCGCAGTACAGGGCTGCTTTGCTTGAGCTGCGTAATTTCCTCTCTTCGCAGATTCTCGGCCAGGAAAAACTGGTAGAGCGCCTGCTGATCGCATTGCTGGCCGACGGCCACATGCTGGTTGAAGGCGCTCCGGGGCTGGCGAAAACCAAGGCCATCAAAGAACTGGCGGAAGGTATCGAGGCTGAATTCCATCGCATTCAGTTCACTCCAGATTTGCTTCCGGCTGACATTACTGGCACCGAGATTTATCGGCCGGAAACCGGCAGCTTTGTGTTCCAGCAAGGGCCGATTTTCCACAACTTGGTGCTGGCTGACGAAATCAACCGGGCACCGGCCAAAGTCCAATCGGCGCTGCTTGAGGCCATGGCCGAGCGTCAGGTGAGCGTGGGCCGCAGCACCTATGACCTGTCGCCGCTGTTTCTGGTAATGGCCACGCAAAACCCAATCGAGCAGGAAGGCACCTATCCACTGCCGGAAGCCCAGCTCGACCGGTTTCTGATGCACGTAAAAATCGGTTTCCCCGATGCCTCCGTCGAGCGCAAGATTCTGATGCAAGCTCGCGGCGAAGCGCTTCATGGTGAAGAGAAACCCGAGCACCGGGTCAGCCAGCACGCCATTTTCGCAGCGCGCAAGGAAATCCTCGGTCTGTACATGGCTGATGCGGTAGAGGAATACTTGGTGCAATTGGTGATGGCGTCACGCACGCCCGCCAAATTTGATCCGGAACTCGCCGAGTGGATTTCCTATGGCGCCAGCCCGCGTGGCTCGATTGCGCTGGACCGTTGCGCGCGCGCGCATGCCTGGCTTGCGGGACGTGATTTTGTCAGCCCCGAAGATATTCAGGCGGTGCTGTTCGATGTCTTGCGCCATCGCATCATCCTGTCGTTCGAAGCGGAGGCTGCCGGTATCGACCAAGACCGAGTCATCCAGCGTATTCTCGATGTAGTCGCCGTCGCCTGACCCTATGCAAACCCTTGCAGCCCAGCCTGGCATCCGCGTTAACCTCGCCGAGTTGATCGAGATGCGCCACCGTGTGCGCGAAGTGCAGCTGTTTTCGACAGCCGCCCGACGCAGCCCGCTGATTGGCCTGCACCACTCGAAACTGCGCGGGCGTGGCGTCGACTTTGATCAGGTGCGGGTTTATCAGGCTGGCGATGATGTGCGCACGATTGACTGGCGGGTGACGGCGCGCACCCAAGAGCCGCACACCAAGATGTTCCACGAGGAGCGCGAGCGGCCCATCTACATCATGGTTGAACAGAGCCAGCGCCTGTTTTTCAGCACCGGACTGATGTTCAAGTCGGTGCTGGCCGCTCAAGCCGCCAGCCTGATTGGCTGGGCGGCACTTGGTCATAACGACCGGGTTGGCGGGCTGGTGTTTGGTGACAACGAACATCACGAAATCAAACCGCGCCGCAGCAAGCAAAGCCTGTTGCAACTGCTCAGCCGGCTGGCGCGGGCCAATCAGGCGCTGCCCGGCGACCCGAACGCCGGCCGTGACAGCTTCGGCTTGGCACTGCGCCGCGCACGGGAAATTTTGCGCCCCGGCAGCCTGGCGGTGATCATTTGTGATGAGCGCACACTCAACGACAGCAGTGAACAACAATTGGCGCTGCTCGCGCGCCACTGCGATGTGCTCCTGCTGCCGCTCAGCGATCCACTCGACCATGCCCTGCCCGCCGCCGGTTTGCTGCGGTTTGCCGAGAGCGGTGCCAAGCTCGAACTGGACACCCACAACGCAGATTTGCGCCGCGCTTATCACGAGCAGGCGCAGGCGCGGCAGGCGCGCTGGGAGCGCCTGGCATTGAAGCTGCGTGTGCCTTTACTGGCGCTCGACACCCAACGCGAGATGGTCGACCAACTGCGCGACCACCTCAACGGTTCAAGGGCATCGAAATGAACCCGCTGGATCAATTGCAGCCACTTATCCAGCCAGACCCAATCAGCCTTTGGCCGCCGGCACCGGGCTGG
>MDTG01309659.1_pt1 | contig 11009 bp, 14 predicted proteins | sample 811421 | NCBI WGS metagenome assembly MDTG01 (sample SAMN05326645, study PRJNA326480) | marine metagenome | isolation source: seawater | place: Pacific Ocean: South East | collected 2011 | reverse complement strand
TTAAGACTTATTTATCTTATTTTGTTTTATGCTTAAAGGATCAATTGTAGCTTTAATTACCCCCTTTGAAGGTGAAAACCTAAGCGAAGATAAATATATTAAACTCATAAACTATCATTTAGAAAGCGGGACTAATGGCGTAGTTCCAGGAGGAACTACTGGAGAGTCACCCACATTATCTCATAATGAGCATAAAAAAATAATCGAAATAGCTATTAGAGAATGTAATGGCAAAATTCCAGTTATAGCTGGGACTGGCTCAAATTCCACTGAAGAAGCTATTGAGTTATCAAAATTTGCTGAAAAAGCTGGAGCTGACTCGATTTTAGTAGTGACACCATATTACAACAAACCAACACAAGAGGGTTTGTATCAACATTATAAAAAAATTAACGATAATGTTGGTATACCGATAATTATTTATAATATCCCATCAAGGTCAGTCATCAATATGGAGGTTAATACTATGGCTAAACTATATGAATTAAAAAATATTAAAGGAGTTAAAGATGCAACCGGTGATCTTGATAGAGTTAGTCAACAATTAAAAGCAATGGGAAAAGAATTTATTCAATTAACTGGTAATGATGATAACGCTTTGGAATTTAACAAGCGTGGCGGTGTTGGAGCAATAGGAGTAACAGCTAACATTGCTGCAAAACTTTCTTCTGATTTTCAAAAAGCTTGTGTTGATGATACAAGAAAAGCAGTTGAACTAGATAAACTTCTTCAGCCTCTTCATTCTTCATTATTTATTGAAAGCAATCCTTCTCCAGTTAAATATGCTGCATCTTTATTAGGAATGTGTAAACCAACCGTTAGATTGCCCTTAGTTGAAATTAGAGATGAAACTAAAAAAAAAGTTTCGGAAGCACTTAAAGCAGCTAAGTTGCTTTAATGAAACAAAAGTTAGCTCTTGGTCAGAAAATTATTTGTCTTAATCGAAAAGCAAGTTTTAATTATTTTTTTCTTGAAGTGTTAGAAGCTGGAATATGCTTAAAAGGATCAGAGGTTAAATCACTAAGGGATGGGAAGGGTAGTATAGCAGACTCATATGCTGTAGACACCAATGGTGAAATATTTTTAGTAAATTCACACATACCTCTTTATCGACAATCGTCTTATAATAATCATGATCCAAAAAGTAATAGAAAACTTTTACTTAAGAAAAAAGAAATAAATAAACTTATCGGTAGAATTAACCAAGATGGTCTAACGTTAATACCTACAAAATTATATTTTTCAAAAGGAAAAGTTAAAGTAGAAATAGCTGTAGCAAAAGGTAAAAAACTGTATGACAAAAGACAAGTAAAAAAAACAAGAGACTGGAACAGAGAAAAATCTAGATTGTTAAGTAAAAATAATAAATGATACATTTAAATATTGGATCAAACCTGGATTCTAAGCATGGGTTAAGATCTGATAATATATCATTGGCTATAAATTATCTAATACATTCAAAAATTAAAATAAAAAAAATTTCAAATTTTTATGAAACTCCATCATATCCAAATCGTAATTTTCCTAAATTTCTAAATGTAGGATTAATAATAGATTGTGAATACAGTGATCTAGATCTTTTTAAGATAATTAAAAAAATTGAAAAAAAATTAGGAAGAATTAGATCAATAAAAAATGATCCGAGAATAATAGATATTGATATAATTGACTTTAGAAGTGAAATTAAAAAAACTAAGGAATTAATTTTACCTCATCCAAGATGTCATTTAAGAAATTTCGTGTTATTCCCAATTTTACAAATAGATCCTAATTGGTCTCATCCGATATTAAAGAAAAATGCTAAATATCTAATAAATAATCTTGGTCAAAAATACAGGATTGAGATTACAAGAAAGCAGAAAAATGTTAATATTTGAATATGATTAATAATAATGAATTAATTGATCAAATTAAATCATATAATAGATTTTTAAATTCTGAATCTTTAAACAAAGCTTACAATTTTGCTTTAGAGGCTCATCAAAATCAAAAAAGAGATGAAGGTGTTCCTTATATAATCCACCCAGTTGCTGTAGCTAAAATTTTAACAGAATTGAAACTAGACAGCGCTACTATAACTACCGGATTATTACATGATACAATTGAAGACACCAACGTAACTTACGAGAACGTTAAAAAAGAATTTGGTGAGGAAGTTGCCAATTTAGTAGAAGGAGTTACAAAAATTTCTGCTTTGGAAGATAAGGCATCAAGTGACTCAAAAGCTGAAAATTTTAGAAAACTAATTCTTGCAACATCTAAGGATATCAGAGTTTTGTTAGTAAAATTAGCAGATAGATTACACAATATGCGCACAATACAGTTTGTAAAAGATAAAAATAAAATAATAAGAAAAGCAAAAGAAACAATGGAAATATACGCACCTTTAGCTGACAGAATGGGCATGAATAGAATTCGAGATGAATTGGAAGATTTATCTTTCTCTGTATTAAATAAACCTGCTAGAGATTTAATTTTAGAAAGACTAAATTTTATAAAAAATAATACTGATGATACGTTTAAATTTATTTCTCAAGAATTAATTGAAATTTTAAATAGCAATGGTATTTCAGCCACAATTACGGGTAGAGAAAAAACGCCATTTTCAATTTGGCGAAAAATTCAAAATAAAAAAATATCATTAGAGCAACTTACAGATATAATTGGCTTTCGTGTAATTGTTAATAGTATTGAGGACTGTTACAGAACGCTAGGAATTTTTCACAGTAGATTTTCTACAATTCCTGGTAAATTTAAAGATTACATATCAACTCCTAAAATTAACAATTACAAGTCAATTCACACGGCTGTAATTGGTCCCAAAAAAAATAGAATCGAAATACAAATAAGAACTCATGAAATGAATGAATTTGCACAAAGAGGTATAGCTTCTCATTGGAAATATAAATCTTCAGAAAAATTCTCAGAACTCTCTTGGAAAGAATATGATTGGTTGAGGGATCTTGTTGAAATTATAGAAGCAGGCACTAGTCCAGAACACTATTATGAATTTACTAAGCTTCAAATGTTTCAAGAAAACGTTTTTTGTTTTACCCCTAAAGGCTCAGTGATAAAATTACCAAAAAATGCAACGCCTATAGATTTTGCTTACGCGGTGCATACAAAAATAGGCAATAGCGCGATAGGATGTACTGTGAACGGAAGCCAATCTACTTTACAAACTATCTTAAAAAATGGCGACCTTGTAAATATAGAGACTTCAAAAAATGCTTCTCCTTCATTACATTGGCTTTCATCATCAGTTACTGGTAAAGCTCGTTCTGCGATAAGAAGATATTGGCAGGATAAATCAACAGAAAATTCAAAAATTATTGAAAAAAATTATTCAAGTACAATAGAAGTAGATTTGCCACATAAACCTGGAGTTTTAGGGCATATCACGTCATTGATTGGTCTTAATAAGGGAAATATTGTCAATTTAGAAATTATTAAAAGGAAAAAAGAACATTTGACATTTTCATTAGACTTACAAATTAAAGATTTGAAAAATTTTACAAACTTGATAAGTCAAATAAAGCAAAGTAATTTAAAATTTAAGATAATTCGACATAAACAGAAAAAAAATGCTTTCATTAAAAGAATCTTTGAAAATTTTAAAAGAAACTGACGCTTTAATTGAAGGTCATTTTATACTTTCATCAGGATTACATAGCTCTAAATATGTTCAATGTGCGCAATTAATGAGCAAACCTAACTACGCGTTAAAAATTTGTGAGTCTCTTGCTAATAAAATTAAAAATGAATTAGATGATTTCGATTTAATATTATCTCCTGCGATGGGAGGGATAATCGTTGGGTACGAGATAGGAAGATTATTAAAGAAACAAGCAATATTTGCAGAAAGAATTAACGGTGAATTCAAACTAAGAAGGGATTTTGAAATAAAAGAAGGGAGCAATGTTTTAATTGTAGAAGACGTAATTACCACAGGTAAATCTAGCGTAGAGTGCTCACAATTAATAACTTCAAATAAAGCTAATATAGCTGGTTATGCATGTATTATTGATAGATCAAACGGCAAATCACAAATAAAACAAAAAATAGTATCTCAAGTAGAATTAAATATTCCAACTTATAGCAAAGACAATTTGCCAAAAGAACTGTTATCAATAGAAGCCATTAAACCTGGAAGTAGAAATTTGTAATGAGTAAAGTTAGACTTGGTGTAAATATTGACCATGTTGCTACAGTTAGAAATGCAAGAGGAGAGATTTACCCAAGTCCTTTAAGGGCCGCAATTCTAGCTGAAAAAAATGGTGCAGACTCAATAACAATTCATCTAAGAGAAGATAGACGCCATATAAATGAATTTGATTTAAAAAGTATTATAAAAAAATTAAAGATACCACTTAATCTTGAAATTGCAGCTACAAATGAAATGTTAAAAATTGCAATTAGAAGTAAACCTCCTTTTATATGTATAGTACCTGAAAAAAGAAAAGAGATTACAACAGAGGGCGGTCTTAATTTAAATTATAATAAAAATTTTTTAAGAAAATTAATTAAAACTTTAAAAAAAAATAAATCTCGTGTTAGTCTTTTTGTTGAACCAAACATAAAAGATCTTAAAAAAGCAAAAAACTTAAATGCAGATTGTGTGGAAATACACACGGGTAAACTTTGTAATTTAATTAATAAAAAAAAGAATTTTAAAAATGAACTAAATAGAATTAAAAAAGCAGTAGATATAGGCAACATCTTGGGTTTAGAAGTCCATGCAGGTCATGGCTTAACATATACATCTGCTAAAATATTATCTAAAGTTAAAGGTATAAAAGAATTTAATATTGGCCATTTTTTAGTTGGTGAGGCAATATTCACAGGAATGTCGTATACAATAAAAAGATTTAAGAAGATTTTAAGATCATGATAATTTTTGGAATAGGAACTGACATAGTGAGCGTTGACAGAATAAAAAATTCCCTAAAAAATAAACATTTTTTAAATCGTGTATTCAATGAAAAGGAAATTGTAAAATGTAAAAAAGTAAAAGTTTCTGTAAACTGTTATGCAAAAAGATTTGCAGCAAAAGAAGCTTATTCAAAAGCGCTAGGAACTGGAATTTCAAATGGCATAAATTTTAATGAAATTGTTGTACTTAACAAAAAGTCAGGGAAGCCATACATTGATATTATTGGTAAAACAAAAAAAATTTTAAATAAAAAATTTAAAGGAAAAAAATCAAAAATTTCTCTTTCTCTTTCTGATGAAAAAAAGTATGCAGTAGCTTTTGTTACAATTTCATTATGAAAAAAAAAAACTTGGTTCATATAATCTATGATAATGCAAAAACATTAATAGGGGCTTTAATTATTGCAATTATAATTAGATCTCTCCTTTTTCAACCTTTTTATATTCCCTCTTCCTCTATGGAACCAACTTTACTAGTGGGAGATCGTATATTTGTTTCAAAATATTCATATGGTTATAGTAAGCATTCATTTCCATTTAGCCCTAGTTTTTCCAATAAACGTTTTTTTTCAAAATCCCCTAAAAGAGGAGATTTAGTTGTTTTTAAAACACCAGCTGATAATAGAACGGACTACATTAAAAGATTGATAGGTTTGCCTGGTGATACAATTCAATTTGTTGAAGGCAACCTATTAATTAATGATAATAAAGTCCTAAGAGAGCAAATTGAAAGTAAAAAAATCATAAGATGTGGAAAATTTTTACTTGAAACAAATTCTTATATTGAAACCCTACCAAATGGGACAAAACACCTTGTGGCATACAAAAAAAAAGGCTCTTTACAAAATTCTAAAAAGTATAAAGTGCCAGCAAATAATTATTTTTTACTAGGTGACAATCGAGACTGCTCTAAAGATAGCAGATATCTAGATAGCGTTGGTTATGTTAATAACTTAAATTTAGTTGGTGAAGCTAAATTAATATTTTTTTCGAATAATACAAATATAAGCAGCTTGTTAAAATTTTGGAATTTAAATAAATCTTTTAGATTGAAAAGATTATTTAAGAGATTGTAATGGAAAAGAAAATTAAAGACTTAGAAAAAATCATTAAGTATAATTTTAAAAAATTTTCCTTACTAGAAAAGGCTTTAACCCACAAAAGTTTCAATAATGAAATAAATAATGAAAAATTAGAATTTTTAGGAGATAGGGTGTTGGGATTAATTATCTCTGAAAAACTTTTGGAAAAGTACCCAGATGAAAAAGAGGGTATTATAGATAAAAAGCTTGCTAATTTAGTTAATAAAAAAACATGTTTACTGATTGCAAAGAAAATTAATCTTAAAAAATTTATTTTACTAGGAGCCTCACATAAAAGATTAGAAAGATCCGCAGATAAAATTAGTAGCGATTGTTTAGAAGCTATTGTTGGAGCAATTTATCTGGACGGGGGATTTAAATCAGTTGAAAAATTTATTTTATTTTTTTGGGAGGAACATTTATTGAAATCTACTATTACATTAATAGATCCTAAAACTAAATTACAAGAATATAGTTTAAAAAAATTTAAAGAATTACCAAAATATATTTTTTTTAAAAAAACAGGACCTCAACATAGACCATTATTTAAAACAGAAGTGCAAATACCTAATTCTAAAAAGATAATAGGTATTGGCTCATCAAAAAAAAAAGCACAACAGAATGCTGCCGGTAAACTATTAAAGATTTTAAATATATGATTTGGGAAGATGAATGTTACTTGTTGTCAAAAAGAAAATTTAGGGAGAATGCTAATATTATAAATATTTTTACGCACAAAAAAGGGAAACTTGACGGGATTGTATACGGAGGAACTTCAAGAAAAGTAAGAAATTATCTTCAAATTTCTAATAAACTTTTTGTATCGCATATATCAAACAGTGAAAATCGAATTGGATATTTTAAAACAGAATTAATAAAACCTATCTCACCGTTATATTTTAATGATAAAGAAAGAACTTCTGCATTGATTTCTATTTGTTCCTTATTAAATATTTTGCTACCTGTCTCTCAACCAAATAAAAAAATTTATACAACTTTTGAAAAATTTATAAATTCAATTAGTTTCGAAAATTGGATATTCTTATATATTTATTTCGAAATAAATCTTATTAAAGAACTAGGTTATGACACAAATTTAACCGAACATTTAAATGAGTTAAACAATGAAAAAGAATTTTTAAAAATAAAAATTGATGGATATATTTATGAAATTCCTAATTATTTAATAAAAAAAAAAATACCTAGTGACGTTTCAAATTTATTAATACGCAGATCACTTTATTTTACAAGACAAGTTATGCAAAATAAATTTTTTATTCCTAATAATCTGTTGTTTCCGAAGGCACGTATAATTCTTGAAAACTACTTTAATTAAAAGATTTTAGTTTTTTTGCAATTTCTAATGCAAAATAAGTAACAATAGCTGATGCTCCAGCTCTTTTGAAGCATGTGAGACTCTCTATAACTGAGTTTTCATTAATAAGTTTTTTATTAATTCCATTTTGTAAAAGACTGTATTCACCTGAAACTTGATAAGCTAACACCGGTATTTTAAAATTTTCCTTAACTTTCTGGATTATATCTAAATATGGCAAACCAGGTTTTACCATAACCATATCTGCACCTTCTTTAATATCTAGAGCAACCTCCCTTAAACATTCATTACTATTAGAGAAATCCATTTGGTAATTTTTTTTATCACTTTTTAAAGATTTTTTGGATCCAACAGCATCTCTAAATGGACCATAAAAATTGGAAGCATATTTAACCGCATAAGAGAGAATTTGTACGTCGTGATATTTGTTTTTATCTAGGTATTTTCTGATTTTTCCAACCCGTCCATCCATCATGTCGGATGGCGCAATCACATCGCAACCCATTTGAGCTTGTATTAAAGCTTGTTTTACTAAAACATCAATTGTTTTATCATTAACTACATAATTATTTTTCAACAAACCGTCATGTCCATGAGTTGTATAGGGATCTAATGCAACGTCACTCATTATTCCAACATTGTTTTTAAATCTTTTTTTAATAAACCTAATGGCTCTACAAACTAAATTATTCTCGTTTAACGCCTCTGTTCCAACTTTATCTTTTTTATTGACTGGTGTTGACGGGAAAAGCGCGACCATTGGAATTTTATAATTGATAACGTTCTTTAAAATCATTCCTAACTGATCTATAGAATACCTGCAAATACCAGGCATTGATTTTATAGGTTGCTTCTTTTTTTTACCATCTACTAAGAAGATCGGATAAATTAAATCATTGCTGGATAAGTTGTTCTCCTGTACTAATTTTCGTGACCAGTTGTATTTTCTGCTTCTACGTAGTCTTAAATTGGGGTATTTACCGGTAATCATGTTATATTATATTTATAATGCGACAAATCTATTATACAAATATATAATACAAAAAGATAAATAACAATAACTCATGACAGCTAACTCTGAAAACATAGTAGACCTAAATAAAAAAAAAGAAGAAAATATTTTAAATTTCTCAGATTTTCAAAAACAAGATATCAAATTCGATATTGATAAATTACAAGAAGCATATCAACAGATAGTAAAAATTAAAAAGTTTGAGGATGCAGGTGTCACTCACTTTGGAGCTATATCGTTAACTCAAATACCTGGAGATCCAGACTCAATTAAAGGTAACAAGGCTCGAGGTATATTTTGGACTAAACCTGATAAAAGCGGAAAAGAAGTCTCAAGGGACATTAAAATAAATGAATCAGAATATTCAGAATTCATATCTGATTATGAAAATACTTATTTTAAAGAAGTATTCGATATTTTATCCTCAAGGTATAAATTAGGTAGAGTGAGAATTTTATTAAAAGAACCAAGATCAACATTAAGCTGGCACAGAGATCCGGAACCTAGATTGCATATTCCCATAATAACTAATCCAGGATGCTTAATGGTTATAGATAAAGTTGCTAAACATATGCCAGCTGATGGATCTGTTTGGATTACTAACAACACAAAATATCATAACGCATTTAATGGAGGTGAAGAAAATAGAATTCATCTTGTTGCATGCATACTAGATTATAAATTTAATTAAATTGAGTTTTTTATTCAAAAAAATTTGTATAGCTTCGGATCATGCCGGTTTTACCTTAAAAGAAGTCATTAAAGATTATCTAATAAATAAACATGTGTCGATTTTCGATTTAGGACCATATGACAATAAATCAGTAGATTACCCAGATTATGCAAAAAAACTTGCAAAGAGAGTAAAAGTTAAAAAAAGTGATATTGGAATCCTCGTGTGTGGATCTGGAACGGGTATGGCGATTAGCGCCAATAAAATTAAAGATATAAGGGCCGCTGTTTGTTATAATATAAAGTCTACAAGATTGTCTAGACAACACAATAATGCTAATATAATCGCTTTAGGAGCACGGTTAACTAAAAAAAGTTTATCTCTTAAATTAGTTGAATTATTTTTAAAAACTAAATTTGAAGGTGGTAGACACTTAAAAAGGATTAAAAAAATATAATGTCAGTAATTAAACTTGATAAATATTTGAACAGTTTTTTTAAACTAAAACTTCAGGATGCTGATAAAGAACTTTATAACTCAATTAGAGATGAATTTATACGGCAGCAAAATCATATTGAATTAATTGCGTCTGAAAATATTGTTTCAAAAGCAGTTTTAGAAGCTCAGGGCTCGGTATTAACAAATAAGTATGCCGAAGGTTATCCTTCAAAAAGATATTATGGTGGTTGCGAACACGTTGATGTTTCAGAAAATTTAGCTATTGAACGTGCAAAAAAATTATTTGATTGTAAATTTGCAAATGTACAACCTCACTCTGGCGCTCAAGCTAATGGTGCTGTTTATTTAGCTCTTTTAAAACCAGGTGACACTACTTTAGCTATGAGTCTAAATTCCGGGGGGCACTTAACGCATGGAGCAAAACCTGCTCAATCTGGTAAATGGTTTAACGCAATTCATTACGAAGTTGATAAGGAAACAGGTTTAATTGATTATAACGCTGTTGAAAAACTTGCTATAGAAAATAAACCAAAACTTATAATTGCTGGAGGTAGTGCATATTCAAGAATAATCAATTTCCAAAAATTTAGAGATATATGTGATAAAGTAGGAGCATATCTGTTAGTTGACATGGCACATTTGTCTGGTTTAGTTGCTGGAGGATGTTATCCTAATCCTACCAAGTATGCCGATGTTGTAACTTCCACAACACATAAAGTTTTAAGAGGTCCGAGAGGAGGAATTATATTAACGAATAATGAGGAGTTAGCTAAAAAATTTAACAGTGCAATTTTTCCTGGCTTACAAGGCGGACCATTGATGCATGTAATTGCTGCTAAGGCAGTTTGTTTTAAAGAGGCATTATCAAATGAATTCAAGGTATATACAAAAAATGTAATCAAAAATGCCAAAGTTTTATCTGAAAGGTTGTCAGAAAAAGGTTTTAAAATCTTTTCTGGTGGAACAGATACACATCTTATGCTACTTGATCTAAGATCTTTCAAAGTTACCGGTAAAGACACGCAAGCTTCATTAGGAAGAGCTAATATAACTTGCAATAAAAATGGAATTCCGTTTGATACGGAAAGCCCATTTATAACCTCTGGTATTAGATTAGGCACGCCTGCCTGCACCACGAGAGGTTTCAAAGAAAAAGAGTTTACGTTAGTAGCAGATTTAATTTTTAAGGTAATTAAAGGTTTAAGTGAGAATAAGTCTGATAATTCAAAAATAGAAAACGAAGTGAAAAAAGAGATTATTGACCTTTGTTCTACTTTTCCTATATATGGAAATTAAATATATTTATGCTTTGTCCCTTTTGTAGAGAAAAAGATACTTCAGTAGTTGATTCAAGGCCAACAGAAGATGGTACCGCCATAAGAAGAAGAAGATTATGTGGTTGTGATAGAAAAGAGAGATTTACCACCTTTGAAAGAGTTCAATTTCAAGAATTAACTGTAATTAAAGGTAATGGAAAAAGAGAACCATTTGATAGGGATAAAATTTCTAAATCTA
>MDTG01288964.1_pt1 | contig 11009 bp, 13 predicted proteins | sample 811421 | NCBI WGS metagenome assembly MDTG01 (sample SAMN05326645, study PRJNA326480) | marine metagenome | isolation source: seawater | place: Pacific Ocean: South East | collected 2011 | reverse complement strand
CGCTCGTCACCCGAAGTGTTACCGCACGACTTGCATGTGTTAAGCATTCCGCCAGCGTTCAATCTGAGCCAGTATCAAACTCTTCACTTTATATAATTTAAAGTCTTAATAGACTAATTTTTTTTAATAGCTTTAATTGCTATAAATATATAGTGAGTAAAATACAGGCACTACGCACAAATCATTCCAAATTTTTACAGATCTCTAAGCCATGCTGCGTTTTGAGCACGTGAAGACGATTATACCCATCTTTCGAGCACTATCCTAGTGTTTTCTTGGGAAATCTTGATTTAATCAATTACAATTTTATAAGTGATTTTTTTACCTACCTGAAGGACAAATTGTTCTTTTTCTGGGCATTTAAAATCAATTGAGCTAACAATCTCATCATTAATCTTTATAGCATTCTGTTTAAGAAGTCTTCGTACTTCTGAGGTGCTTGGTATAATAGATAATTCTTTGGTAAGTAGTGTAATTATGTCTAGACTAGACTGATTAACTTGTTTTTTTATTGCCAACTCTTCTATATTATCTGTGATTTGTTTATTTCTAAATCTGTCTATAAAGTTTTTTTCGCTGTCATCTCCAACTGCATCTCCATAATATCTGCTTACAATTTCATTGGCTAATTTAAGTTTAATGTCTCTAGGGTTTAGAGTATTATCTATGGTGTCTTGTTTATACTTTTCAATATCTTTCAAAGGTGTGGAACTTAGAAGATCAAAATATTTCCACATTAAGTCATCACTGATTGACATAATCTTGCCGAACATATCATTTGATTCATCGCTAATAGAGATATAATTGCCTAGAGATTTAGACATTTTTTTAACACCGTCTAGACCTTCTAGAATTGGCATTGTTATACAAACCTGAGGGGCCATATTATAGTGCTCTTGAAGTTTCCTTCCTAACAACAAGTTGAATTTTTGATCGGTTCCTCCTAACTCCACATCAGCTTTTAATTGGACAGAATCGTAGGCTTGTAATAAAGGATATAAAAACTCATGTATAGAAATTGGCTTTTCACTTTGGTAGCGTTTTTCAAAATCATCTCTTTCAAGCATTCTTGCAACAGTTTGAAGAGACGCTAATTTGATTAAATCAGCTGCTGATAGCTTACCTAACCATTTTGAATTAAACTCAATCCTTGTCTTTTTCTTATCAAGAATTTTATAAATTTCTTTTTGAAATATTTTTGCATTATTTTTTATATCTTTTGAATCAATGCTTGGTCTTGTAGCATCTCTACCTGATGGGTCCCCAATGCTTGCTGTATAATCACCTATAAGAAATACTACTTCATGGCCTAAATCCTGAAACTGTCGAAGTTTATTTAATACAACCGTATGTCCTAGATGCATATCAGGCATGGTTGGATCTAGTCCAGCCTTTATAATGAGTTTTTTTTTCGATTTTAATCGCTTAATTAAGTCGTCTTTCTGTATTATCTCAGATGCGCCATGGCTTAATATTTCTAATTGTTCATCAATATTTTTCATATTCTTTCAATAAACTATATAATAAATAATGTTTATTTTATATCGAAATGTCTAAATACTATCTAGGAATAATGTGTGGCACTAGCCTTGATTCAATTGATATATCAATTATCAAGGCTAGTGGCAATAAAATAAATGTAGCAAATTTTAGAGAATATGAGTTATCACAAAGTTACAAAAATAGAATAAATGAATCTAAAAGTAAAAATAAGACTGATAAGAAACTTGATGATGATTTGTCAAAGCTTCTCTCACTTAATATAGAAGACATTCTTAAACAATCAAAGCTTCAATCAGAAAATATATCTGCTATAGGTTATTCTGGTATAACTCTTAATCATCGACCAGATTTAGGTCTTTCTACATATATAGGTAACCCTAAGTTACTAAAAAACTTAACATCCATCCCTGTTGTAGCAGATTTCAGGCAAACCAATATTGATGCAGGTGGGCAAGGCGCACCGTTAACAGGGTTTTTTCATGAATATCTCAACTCTTCGTCCACTGTGCCAATAACTTTTCTGAACCTTGGGGGGTTCGCAAACCTCTCAATCAAAGATGGTAAAGATTTAATCAGTTATGACACTGGGCCGGCCAATTATCTTATCGATTTATGGTGCCGGGAAAGACTTGATATTGAATTTGATTTAGGAGGTGTTCTATCCAGTATGGGTGAAGTTGATAAAGAGTTATTAGAAAGCATGCTAAGAGATAAATATTTTAAACAAAAGCCACCCAAAAGCACTGGATTTGAGTTATTTAACATGAAATGGGTGCAGGATAAATTAGATCAGATTAAATCTTTTAAAGATATTGATATATTATCCACATTAAGTGAGTTGACTATCATATCCATTGCTACAGAAATATTAAAATATAAAAATACACCTAAAAAAATATTTTTTTATGGTGGTGGTTCATTAAATAGACATATTACCGACAAAATATTAGAGCTAACAAATTTTAAAAGAGTTTATTTAAAGGATATGGGGGTAAATGAAAAAAATCTAGAGAGTACAACTTTTGCATGGCTGGCAATGATGAGGATGGAACAAAAATTATTTGATAACCCATCGATTACAGGATCGAAAAAATCTCATCTGCTGGGAAAAATTTATTGATTTTTCTTATACGCTCGAGGTTTATAACCTTTATAGATTTGAGTGGGCCTAAATATTTTGTTGTTTCCGACTTGCTCTATCCAATGGGCCAACCAACCTGAGGTTCTGGAAATAGCAAATAATGCCGTAAACAAATCTACGGGAATACCTATCTCTTTGTAGAGTATACCAGAGTAAAAATCTACGTTTGCGTATACACCTTTTTTTGATAGTTTTTCTTCGCAGGCTTTTTCAAGTGCCATAGCCGCTTCAAACATTTCAGAGACTTTGCCGCTTTGTTCTTTAAATAAATCTTGAACCATTTTGGTTAATATATTTGCCCTAGGATCCTTGGTAGAGTATTCTCTGTGCCCCATACCCCATACAACTTGTTTTTTTTGTAGTCTATTCTCAAGCCAAGACACAGCATTTTCTTTACTTCCCATTTCATCTAGCATGAGAATTACTTTCTGATTTGCACCACCATGAAGTGGGCCAGAGAGTGAGCCTATGGCTGATGCAATGACCTGAGCGGGGTTAGCAAGCGTTGAAGATGTAACCATTGCAGTAAAAGTTGATGCGTTAATAGTATGCTCAGCATGCAATATAAGTGTTGCATCAATGATTCTATTAATAAGAGGTGTAACTTTGATAGAATCATCTAGCATATGCATAAAGTTTTCTGCATAACTCATATTACTATCAGCCGGTATGTATTCTTTATTGTTCTTAACCCTGTTCCAAGCAGCTACTATTGACCCAATACTTCCAAGAATGCCAGCTGATACCTCAATAAAATAATTTTTATCATAATCATTTGCTTTTAATTTTTCCGCATCAAAATGTATCGGATAAAATGAACCTAAGGCAGAAACCCCTAGCTGAATAACATCCATAGGGTTTGAGTTTTTAGGTAGAGATTTTAATAGACTTATATATCCTGGTGATAAATCTCGGCGAGCATTAACCATAGATGTAAAAGTTGCCAATTCATCTGGTGTTGGTAATTCACCTGTCAGTAGTAAAAAAGCTGTTTCTTCAAAGGTACTTTTCTCTGCTAATTCTTCTATTGAATAACCACGGTAACTTAAAATACCTTTTTTTCCATCTATATCAGAGATAGAGGATTCCGTAGCAATTACACCATCAAGTCCAGGATGATAATCTGTCATATGCTTGCCTTAAGTTACTAGGTTGAGAATGATGAACCACAACCACATGTGGTTTTAGCGTTAGGGTTTTTAATTACAAATTGAGCCCCTTCAAGTCCTTCTTGATAGTCAATTTCAGCACCTCTGAGATATTGTATACTCATCGGATCAACAAGAAGTTTTACTCCACACCTCTCAATCTCAGAATCTCCGTCTTGAACTTTTTCATCAAACGTAAAACCATATTGAAAACCGGAACACCCGCCTCCAGTAATAAATACTCTAAGATTTAAATTAGGGTTCTTCTCATCTTCAATCAAAGCCTTGACTTTCATTGCAGCGCTCTCAGTAAAGACAAGAACTTCCTTGATTTTTGGTGTATTCGCTTCAGTTTGCATTAATATTTCACCCTAGCATTTCCTAATAATGCGTACATTATATAGAAAATGACGTTGAAACACAATTTAGTGATATGTGTTATTTTTCTTTGCTATTGTCAATAGACTGAAGAAAACCAGGGTTTTTTGAATCTTCAGCATTGTCTTTAGCTTTTTTTTTCTCTAATAGACCAGCTGTTTTACCCATATTTCTTATTAGACTACCATTTACAGTCGCGCCACCATGCATTTCTAAAATATCATAGTAAACATTACCTGTTATTAAGGCTGATGCATCTATAACTATTTTACTAGATGAGTGAACATTTCCATTCACTTCTCCTTTCAGTACAATAGTTGGTGATGTAACGTCCCCTTCCACTAGGCCATTGTTTTGTATAGTGACTTTAGCATCCGTATCATCGTTTGATTCGATGTTACCTTTAACAGTTCCACCTATAACGAGATTAGATGTAAACTTAATATTACCTGTAAACTCACAATTAGCACCAATAGTAGTATCTTTGCTAGAACCTTCCGAAAGAGGATTGGACGAGCTACTGCTACCGATGATGTTCATAATTTTCATAATCATTACCCCTGCAATCACCTTTTTATAGAGGTGAATTTAAAGTCTAACTTAATTAATCAGTTATTGGCAAGGGTTAAATTCAATTAAAAGAGGCTTTTTCATCAAACCCAAACATAATATTCATGTTTTGAACCGCTTGACCGGATGCTCCTTTAACCAGATTATCAATAACAGAGAATATGACTAAATTGACTCCATTATCTGAATTAGGCGTACTTTGTAGAGATATTTTACAATTATTCGTCATAGCCACTTCTGATACTTTAGGAAAAGAATTGCACTCTAATACTTCAACAAAAGGAGAATCTTTATAAAAGCTTTTAAAATTTTTCTGAAGATCGGTGATATCGGTATTACAGTTTAAATAGATTGTAGAAAAAATACCTCTTTCCATGGAACTTAAATGTGGCACAAATAATATATCTAATTTAGTTTTTGATGATTGCAGAATTTGTAACATCTCTGGATAGTGTCTGTGAGTACCAACTGCATAAGCTTGAAAGTTATCTGATCCAGGTGAAAATAATTTTTCTGTATTGAGATTTCTACCCGCTCCACTGATACCTGATTTAGAGTCTACAAGAATTTGTTGGGAATTTAATGATTCATAAATAGGAAGTAGTGCTAGTAAAACAGATGTAGGATAACAGCCTGGATTAGCAACTATCGATGCGTTCCTAATCTTTTCTTTTTGACCCTGTATTTCAGGTAACCCATATATACTATTTTTTAATAAATCAGATGAAGTATGTTTAACTCCATACCATTTTTCCCACTCTTCTACATTAGATAATCTAAAATCGGCAGAAATATCAATTAACCTAATGTCATGAGATAGTAATTCTCTTGCCATATCCATTGCTACGCCGTTTGGTGTGGCAAAAAATACAACATCACAGCCTTTGAAACTAGCTATGTCGATGGAGACAAATTCACCCCCTAAAGGTTTGTCTAAACTAAATATTTCATCTACTTTTTTTCCGGCATGCTTCCTAGATGCAAGGCATTTAATATTAACATTAGGGTGATTTTGAAGAATTTTGACTAATTCCTCGCCTGTATAACCTGAAGCGCCTATTATTCCAACTGATATCATATTAATTATTTAGCAAATGTCGCTAAAGGTACCGATAATTACTTAGTCACATTATACATTTAAAGGTAGAATAATAAACATGCTATGGTATAAAACTTTACATATTATATTTATGGTGACATGGTTTGCAGGGTTGTTCTACCTACCCAGACTATTTGTCTATCATACCATGTCAAATGATGATATATCTAAAGATCGTTTTAAGATTATGGAAAGAAAATTATTCTGGGGTATTATGACACCTGGTGCCATTCTTACTATAGTCTTTGGTATTCTATTAATTCAATATCATGAAATGCTTTTTTGGTTGAAGTTAAAAATATTGTTAGTCATAGTCTTGAGCTTTTATCATATATGGTGTGGAAAAATTATGTATGATTTTAGAAATGATAAAAATAGTCACACACATGTATGGTATAGGGTTTTTAATGAAGTACCGGTAGTGCTTTTGGCTGTGATAATATATTTAGTTGTTTTCAAACCCTTCTAGTACATGTGAAAATTCTGCTAAAATACTCTCGTATACTGCTCGTTTAAAACGAATAACACTTTTGATTGCTGTGTCTTTATCAGCCCATTTCCATGCGTCAAATTCAGCATGGCTCACAGCATTTAAATCTATGTCGTCGTTAGAACCTGTTAGTTTTAATAAAAACCACTTCTGCATGACCCCATCAAATTTTTTCTTGGATCTCTGAAAAGTATGAGGTATTTTATATACAAGCCATTTATTACTCATGGCTAGCATATCTACTTTATTCTCCATTAATCCTGTCTCTTCGTGTAATTCTCGATATAAAGCCTCCTTGGGCTTTTCTCCTTCATCTATACCTCCTTGTGGAAACTGCCATGCTTCAGCGCCAATTCTTTTTCCAAGAAAGAACTGGCCGCTATTATTTACAATGATAATACCAACGCCTCTTCTGTAGTTTTTCTTATCCATACCATGAAGTATAACAAATAGAGAATAAACTTAATATATATTGGGTATTTACTTATAGATTATTGAGTAATAATCACATGTATTTTAAATTGAAGATGTTAAGATTAAATCTTAAATTATTTGATGCATATGGCCAAACTTACAATATTTGATTTAGATAACACATTACTGGCTGGAGACAGTGATCGTGCCTGGGGCCAATATCTTGTAGAAATAAAAACCCTGCAATCAGATTATCTTGATAAGAGTGAGAGGTTTTATAATAGTTATTATGATGGTTCTTTAGATATTGATGGTTTCTTACAATTTTGTTTACAACCGCTCATAAATAATAAAATGGAAGACCTTCTTCAAATCCGAGAAGATTTTATAAACAAAAAAATTAAACCTATGTTGTTGGATAAAGGTAGGGATACTGTAGAAAAAAGAAAAGCGTTGGGACCTGTAATTATTGCTACTGCAACCAATAGCTTTGTTACAAGACCTATAGCAGATTTATATAATATAGATCAACTTATCGCTACTGAATTTGAAATTAAAAATAATAAATTCACTGGGCAAGTATTAGGAATTCCTTGTTTTAGAGAAGGCAAAGTTAATAAAGTGCAGGAATGGGCTAGTAAAAAAGGCTACTCTTTGAGTGATGCAACATTTTATTCGGATTCTTTTAATGATTTGCCATTACTTCTAAAAGTTTCTAATGCAATAGTTGTCGATGGAGATAAAAAATTAATAGAGGAGGCTCAAAAATATGGATGGGAAAGTATTTCGTTTAGATAATATAATTACATTAATTATCATAATATTTATTGCTTTGAATCCTGCTAAAATATATGGAGATTCTATGATTATTGATAACCTAAATAAGTCAAACAGCTCAAATGAAAACCAAGAGTTTTGTGAATCCTCAACAACTCGATGGTGTTTTGTTACAGATAAAGTGATGGGTGGAGTATCTGAGGGTAATCTAGAGATAAATAAAGGCGAGGATATCACTTACTATAAAATGACAGGAAATGTCTCCACATTAAATAATGGTGGTTTTATTCAGTTTAGGACTGTACTCAAAAATCATCCTAAAAATAAACTCTTTGATGGGGTACGAATTAAAGTAAGAGGGAATAATGAAAAATATGCAATCCATATTAGAACTAAGTACTTATTTTTGCCATGGCAATATTATGAAGCAAGTTTTATGGCTACCAAGGAGTGGGATATTATTGAAATTCCCTTTAATCAATTTAACAAATCAAATTTTTATCAGCCAAGCGATGTATCATCAACAGACATAAAGACCATTGGCGTGGTTGCGATTGGCAGAGATTTTCAAGCAGAAATTGATCTAGCCTTTATTGAACTTTATTAATTTAACCAATAAAGTAATTTAAGTAACCAATAATAAATATAGGTATTTGAAGTCCAAAATTTGTCATGACTGCTTTATCGTTCATCATATAGCCAGATAACATCCAGCCAGCAGCGCCAATAGAATGCATAAAAATATAATATGGGTATAAATTAAATTGAGCCATCAAAATTCCGCTTAAAATAAAAAATGTACTTGACCATTTCATAATGTTCAATGTCGTATTGTTACTGTTAGTCATGATGTCTCCTGTATAAAAATTATTTATTAATGTATTTAAGTATTTTATTAAAAATGAAACTATTTAGTTTTGATTTGGTAATATCATATTCCCCTACCTTATTAAACTCCTCTCCATTAAATCCTTCTTTAAAAAAATCCACTCCTTTATTAGACCCATCCTTGGACAAACCCCCAAAATCTAGAGTTTCAACACCATATTCATGAAGGACTGATATCAAATTAATTACCATACCGTAAGATGCAAATATTTTTCTGCCTCTAATTGACGAAGCGGCATAATGATAAAATGCTTTTTCATCTAACAAGGATACTACACAAGCTGAAACTATTTCGCCATCTGCAGAACCTGCAAAAGTAAATAATCTTGGAGGATTCAAAGATAGTCCTAATTTTTCAGCAAAATTTTCAATGTTAATCATTGATAGTTTTAGATTCTTATTGGTTATCATTTTTTCATAGACTTGATGGAATGTTTTAGATGCATCTTGGCCGGTATGAGTAGACCATTTAATGTCATGCTTCTTAGATTGCGTGTAGTAATATCTGTGCTTTCGTCTAATTTTAGTGAGAAATTTATCTCTTGCCTCTATATGGAGTATTGAAGTTCTTGGGCTAGTAACAAATGCTGTTGGTTTAATTAAGTTGTTGAAGATATCATTATTTTTATCCTTAATACACTTATAGGGATTGCAACGAAGGTTCATTATTTTCATATCAAATATAATTGATTTAAAACATTTTAAAGCGTCATTTGATTCATCAATACTACTCACATCTATAATAGGTCCACCTGGACACCACGCAATGGTGATACCAACATATTTTTTAGATAAAACTTGTGCTAGCAAAATTGGTCTTTGTGTAATGGGGTTGATAACTGAAATTCTAGAAATTTTCCAGCCCTCATCTTTTTTTAATTCTCCCCACTCAAAAGATTGGAAAATATTTTTATTTTCAAATTTAGAAAGGGTCTGATTCCACTCATTTTTAGACTGAGAATCTTTTTGGATTTTTAAATTAGATTTAGTTTGTATCACTTTATGTTTTAGGTAGTGTCACACCTTTTTGACCTTGATATTTACCATCACGATCTTTATAAGAAGTCTCGCAAACTTCATCAGACTCTAAAAAGATAAACTGAGCGACACCTTCATTAGCATAAATTTTCGCTGGTAAGGAAGTTGTGTTAGAAAACTCTAAAGTTACATGTCCCTCCCATTCTGGCTCTAATGGGGTAACATTTACAATTATTCCACATCTTGCATATGTTGATTTGCCTAAACACAAAGTCAGAACTTGTCTTGGAATTCTAAAATATTCTACAGTCCTTGCTAATACAAATGAGTTGGGTGGTATAGTGCAAATATTGGATTTAATATTTATAAAACTTTTATCATCAAAATCCTTGGGGTCTACCATAGTTGAGTTTATGTTAGTAAAAACTTTAAATTCATCAGCACATCTAACATCATAACCATAACTTGATGTTCCGTAGGATACTATCTTCCCAGTGCCATTTGATTTCACTTGATTTGCTTGAAATGGCTTGATCATGTCATGATTTTCTGCCATTTCTTTAATCCACTTATCTGATTTGATTGCCATGTTAGTATTATAGTATAAATAAACTATTGTGTTGATCAATTAGTCGTTTTGAATAACAATCTTTGGGAACGCCGATGAATAATCTTTCTTTCTCATAGATAAAGTCGCTGCCATCTTACGCGCCATCTCTCTGTATGCTTTTGATACATCAGATTCAGGATCTAGTGATACTGTGGGAGTGCCTTTATCCATCTCTTCTCTAATAGATCTTTGTAAAGGAAGTTCACCAAGTAACTTTACATCATTTTCTGTTGCAAGCTGATGACCGCCACCTGCACCAAATATACTTTCTACATGTTCACATTTTGGACAAATAAAAGTACTCATGTTTTCTATTACGCCTAGAACAGGCACCTCAACTTTCTCAAACATTTTAAGTCCTTTCCTTGCATCTATAAGCGATATATCTTGTGGCGTTGTTACAATGACTGCCCCGCTAAGAGGTATCTTTTGACATAGTGTCAATTGGACATCTCCTGTGCCTGGTGGTAGATCAATTATGAGAAAATCTATATCCTCCCAATTAGTATCCGTAAGTAATTGTTCTAAAGCCTGAGTAACCATTGGCCCTCTCCAAATCATAGGCGTGTCCTCTTCTACCAAAAGACCTATAGACATTGCTTGTAAACCATGTCCGACTTTAGGTTCCAGAGTTTTACCGTCTTCAGAGTCTGGCTTCCCACTAACGCCTAACATCCTAGGTATGCTTGGGCCGTAAATATCTGCATCCAATATTGCAGCTGTTGCCCCTTCTTCTTTCAAAGCTAATGCTAAATTCACTGCAGTTGTAGATTTACCTACACCGCCTTTACCAGATGCAACGGCAATAATATTTTTAATACCTTTAATTCTATCAATACTCTTTTGAACCGTATGCGGTATAATTTCATAGCTTAAATCCAAATGAAGTTTGGTGTCTGGATATGCATCCAATATCTTTTTTTCAAGATTTTCATGAAAAGCCTTCATGATTCCTTCAGCGGGCCATCCGAGTACTATCTTAATTGATACTTTATCGCCATCAATGAGTATAT
>MDTG01230045.1_pt1 | contig 11009 bp, 9 predicted proteins | sample 811421 | NCBI WGS metagenome assembly MDTG01 (sample SAMN05326645, study PRJNA326480) | marine metagenome | isolation source: seawater | place: Pacific Ocean: South East | collected 2011 | reverse complement strand
TCCCAATTTCCAATGCTTGGTGAATATCCGGGGACCTCGGACAGTTCTTCATGATTGATTGGGAATTTATCAACTTTTAATCCAAGACTTGTGAATTTTTCTTCCATAAATTTTTGTGCTTTTTTTTCTTTGCCAAGGAGACTATCCATGCTAACAAGTGAAGAGGTTAAATCTATTAGATATTCTTGGTTATCGTGAACCGTTTGGATTAAATCATTTACTACGTAAGAATCGACTTCGTCTGTTTTTTTTGAGTTTTTAGGTTTCATTTTCCCTCCCATTCTTTTTCCTGAAGTAATCTCCACTGTATTTTTCCTGTTCCAGATTTTGGTAGGCTGGACATAAAACTAACCAATTTAGGCACTTTGTACGCCGCCATATTTTGTTTTGACCAACTAATTATTTCTTTATCTGTAGTATTTGGGAATTTATCCTTCAGCGAAATTACAGCCTTTACTGTTTCCCCCCGGCGCTCATGAGGTGAGGAAATAATAGCGACCTCCTTAATTTTGGGATTTTTATAAAGAATAGACTCTACTTCTGCTGGCCAGACCTTGAAGCCAGCACAATTTATCATTCTTTTTAGTCTGTCGGCAATATAGAAAAAGCCGTCTTCATCTGCATATCCTAAATCGCCTGTCCGCAAAAACTTCTTTGATTCTATGGATACAAAAACTTCTGAGTTTGCCTTGGGGTTTCCCCAGTAGCCTTGCATAATCTGTGGGCCGTGTACTAAAATTTCCCCCATTTTGTTCGATCCCAACGGTGTAAGATTGTCAGGGTCAATAATGATTGCCTCTGTCCCAAATGTGGGGATTCCAAGGCATTGTTTTCTTAGATCGATTGGTGGGTTCATATGGGTTTGTGAGATTGTTTCGGTCATTCCATATCCTTCCATATATTTAACCCCACATTTTGCAAATAAATCCTCCGCGACACTTTGGGGCATGGCACTCCCCCCTCCAAATATTACTTTCAAAGAAGATAGATCCCTAGACTCAGTACTTTTGTCAGCTAAAAGATCAACAACCATAGTAGGAACATTTGCCCAGTGCGTGCATTGATGTTCTTCAATCATTAAGCTGGCTAGTTTTGGATCCCATCGGGGAAGAATTACCATCGTACTACCCGTGTAAAGCACAGCATTTAGGCTGTGTTGCATGCCGGTAACATGAAACATGGGGGCCGATGATAGGGATACGCTATCTTGATGCATGTTTTCCCACATTGCTGCTCCAACTAATGTTTGCATCAATGTTCCGTGAGTGTGTGTACACCCCTTGGGTTTTCCAGTTGTACCTGAGGTATAAAGAATAGCGGCAATATCACTACTTTTTAATCCTGAATTTATATGTCCATCAGTAGTAGATTTGATCTCATTCCATTCAACAATTTGGTCTAAATTCAGGCTGGCTGACTTTTTTTGCATCGAGTCAGGAAGCTTTGTAATGGATGATTGTGGAAGATAGTCATCGTAGGAGGTAACAATTAGATTTTTGAGTGAAAGGTCTAAGAGAGGTTCAAATTGACTCAGCACGTCTAGACTGGCAATGGCTGTTGTTGCCCCACTATCTTTGCAATAATGCTCTAATTCACCCGTGACACTCATCGGGTTTATGGGTACAACTATTCCTCCGGCCAACATAATTCCATAATAGGCGATTACAAATTGAGGGCTATTTTGCAAGTCCAGAATTACACGATCCCCTTTTTTTATTTGGCAGTTTCTGTTTAGATAAGTCGCCAAACTGCCCGATTCGTTTAGTAGCTGACTGTAGGTGATATTGGCTTCATAGAAAATGATAGCTGTTTTATGAGGATACCTTTTGGCAGAGATTAATAAGTTCTCGCACACCGGTATCTCAGGTACGGTTAGTTTGTGTGGTAGATGGGAGGGCCAAAACCTCAAATGTTTATTTGCCATTATTTTTTATAATCTTAAAATTATGTGAATACTCCTATTTTATCCGAATCTTTTGATTTGGTAAGATTTGGTTATACTAGAGGCACAAAATTATAAATATCAAGGAATATTATGAGTGAAAAATTCTTGGATGGTAAATTAGCTGTCATTACAGGTGGAAGCCGGGGACTCGGCAGGGAGATGGCTCTTGCTCTTGCTGGGGCTGGGGCCAAGATAGCACTTGTTGGTAGGGATAGAGACAAGTTGGTGGCTAGTAAAAAACTGGTTTTGAACCTGGGTTCTTTCGCCGATTTTTTTATAGCAGACATTTCTAAAGAATCAGAGGTGATCAATTTACGAGAGAAAATAGAGTCTCAAATGGGGAAGGCGGATATTTTGATTAATAACGCTGGCACGGCTGTCCGGAAAGAAGTAACTGAATTTAATCTTAGTGAATGGCAGCAAGTTTTAGACACTAATTTAACAGGAGCTTTCATGATGTCAAAGGCTTTTGCGCCAGATATGACAGAATCCGGATGGGGTCGTATTATCAATATTACTTCTATCATGGCTCATGTAGGTAGTGAGGGTAGGAGTGCTTATTGTGCCAGCAAATCAGGGCTGCTTGCTCTGACTAAATGTATGGCACTTGAATTGGCAAATTCTGGGGTTAATGTAGTGGCTATTAGCCCCGGTTTTTATTCTACAGATTTGACCGCCCCTTTAAGAGCTGACTCGGAAAAAAATGCCGCTCTAATGACTGCAACTCCGTTGAAGAGGTGGGGAGACCCCAAGGATATAGGTAAAATAGCCTTATTTATATGTTCTGATGCAGCCAGTTTTATGACTGGTACTGATATTCTTTCGGACGGAGGCTGGTTGGCACAATAGGGTGGCAGACGTCTTTATAAGTTTGAGTGAGGGTTAGGTTAACCGATTGATTAAATTTGAGAAAAAGATTGGTTTTTTTGCCACTAAAAAGTTAAAAATAAGTAGGACGTAAGGAAATGAAGGTTATTATTTTAGGGGCTGGCGTTATTGGCGTTACCAGCGCATGGTATCTTGCAAGATCGGGGCATGAGGTGACAGTTCTTGATAGGCAAGAGTCTCCCGCTCGGGAAACCAGCTTTGCCAATGGTGGTCAGATATCCGTTGGTCAGGCTGAGCCATGGGCTAATCCAGCCGCCCCCATTAAAATTCTCAAATGGATAGGAAGAGAAGATGCCCCATTATTATTTCGGCTTCGTGCTGATCGCAGACAATGGTCTTGGGCCCTTCGGTTTCTTTTTGAATGTTTGCCATCGAGAACTGCGGCCAATACGCTTAAATGTTTGCGTTTGGCTAACTATAGCCGGGATAGTTTAAAACTTCTGAGACAGGATACTGGCATAAGTTATGATGATATACAAAAGGGGATCCTAACATTACATACTGATCCGCGCGAATTTGAAATGGCCTGCGAGCGGATTGGTCTTTTTGAAAGTCACGGTGTGAGAATTGGTGTGAAAACGCTTTCCCAAGCTTTAGAAATTGAGCCGGCATTAGTTGAGTCGGAGATTGATATTGTGGGAGCCACACATGCAGTGGATGATGAATCAGGTGATGCTCATTTGTTTGCTAAACGACTGGCGAAGCTTGCCGAGAAAAAGAGCGTTAAATTTAGTTTCGGTGTTAAAGCGCTTAGGTTGAACTGTGAAGGCGATAGAATTTCGGGTGTTTCTACTATAGCAGAGGGAAAAATTAAGAACTGGTCGGCGGATGCGTTTGTTGTTGCATTAGGTAGCTATAGTCCTTTGCTTTTATCTGGGATAGGTATAAATATACCCGTATACCCAGTGAAGGGGTATTCTGTAACCGTACCAATAGAGAATCCGTTGAAAACTCCTACTGTTTGCATTACAGATGAAAATGCTAAGGTTGCCATTACTAGGATGGGCAATAGGTTGAGGGCGGCTGGAACGGCGGAGTTGACTGGGTATGATCTAAGAGTTCGGGATCCTAGGTGTGATGCAATAATATCAAGGTTAAAGCAGTTTTTCCCCAAGGCAGGAGGGTATTCATCCGCCACAAGATGGGCGGGTTTGAGGCCGGCTACCCCCAATAACCTACCCATTATTGGCAGAACAAAATATAAGAACCTATACGTAAATACTGGGCAAGGAACATTGGGATGGACCTTGGCATGCGGATCAGCAGCAGGTTTAGCCAACGTTATTAATGAAAAATCACAGGATATAGATTTTCCATTTATTTAGTGAATTCACCTTATATTAATGTAGAACCTTTTGAAAAAAAAGTTATCATAAAGTGGAGTGCTAACATGGGTGATTTATCGGTCGAGGTTTGGCTTATTGTTTTGGGAGACATATCGAATGGCGGTTTGGATAAAAAAAGGAATTTCAGCGGAAGTTGATGCGCAGAATGTTGGCGAAGTTAGAAAGACAGTAGAGTTAGTTCTGGCCGATATTGATCAAAGGGGTGATGTAGCGGTCAGGGAGCTATCTCGCAAATATGATGATTGGTCGCCAAAAAGTTTTCAACTATCTGAAGACCAAATAGAACGTTGCTTACAAGCCCTTTCAACGGAGGCCATCGAGGACATTAAATTCGCCCAAGATCAAATTAGGGGTTTCGCAAGAGTTCAGAAAAATGCTTTAAAAGATGTGGAGGTTGAGACTTTGCCTGGCGTGGTTCTTGGTCATAAGAACCTTCCTGTTGGAAGTGTAGGGTGTTACGTTCCTGGGGGTAAGTACCCAATAGACGCCTCGGCACTATCGGCCATAGTAACTGCGAAGGTAGCGGGAGTTGAAAGGGTAATTGCATGTGCTCCTCCTTTTGAAGGGAGCCCCCATCCAGCAATAGTTGCCGCAATGCATCTGGCAGGAGCAGATGAAATATATGCGTTGGGGGGCATTCAGGCAGTGGGTGCTATGGCACTTGGCACAGAAAGTATATCTGCCACTGATATGATTGCCGGTCCAGGTAATGCGTTTGTTGCTGAGGCTAAAAGACAATTATCGGGGCGCGTTGGAATTGACTTGTTTGCAGGCCCTACGGAAACATTGGTAATCGCTGATGAGACCGTAGATGGTGAAATCTGCGCGACTGATCTTCTCGGTCAGGCAGAGCATGGGCCTAATTCCCCAGCAATTCTTCTCACCACATCTAAAGCCTTGGCTGATGACACTTTGCGAGAGGTGGCAGAGCAGCTTAAAACCCTTGAAACTGCGCCGATTGCGGGTGAGGCTTGGCAAGAATATGGCCAAGTCATCCTTTGTGAGGATGATGCGGAAATGGTCAAGGTTGCTGATGAAATTGCCTCGGAGCATGTACAAGTAATGACTAAAGACCCAGACTTCTTTCTTCGGGAGATGAAAAATTATGGAGCCCTATTTCTTGGGCCGGAAACTAACGTATCTTTTGGGGACAAAGTGATTGGCACAAACCATACTCTTCCGACTAGGAAAGCCGCGAGATATACCGGGGGGCTTTGGGTTGGCAAGTTTATCAAAACCTGCACTTATCAACGGGTATCGCAGCAGGCAAGCGTTTTAGTTGGCGAATATTGTTCAAGGTTGTGCGCTCTGGAGGGATTTGCTGGGCATAAAGCTCAAGCTGATTTGAGGGTTAGTCGTTATAAGGCAAAGGTCTCTGACTAGGAGGATGTGGGTGAGTAATTTATACGATGAAGTTATGATGGACCATATAAAAAATGCGCGGAATTATAGGGATCTGGATAAGCCGACAAAATATGCCGAGGGAATCAACCCTTTGTGTGGTGATCGTTTCAGTGTTTTTGTGAAAATGGATCAAAATATTATTGCTGACCTAAGCTTTCAGTGTGAATGTTGCGGAATTTCTATGGCATCGGCTTCTATGATGACCGAATTGATTAAAGGCTACACCGAAAAAGAGGCCAGGTTGGCTATTGATGAATTTAAAAAATTCATTACAGGATCTGGTGAAAATTTTAAATATGGAGGCGATGTAAACGCAGTGTTTAAGACACTAGTAAAATTTCCATCCCGAGTTAATTGTGCTTCTTTAGGGTGGACAACGCTCGCTACTGCCTTGGATGGAGAAAACGAGGTTACTATCTGAAATTAGTAGAGCAATGAACTATTCAAATGTATCCAAAGGATAAATAGGACGCCTCACATTACGGTATTGGAATAAGTTCCAATCAGATGACGTTACTCCTACCCCATTGCAATAGATTACCTCTTTTGCAATAGGGCCGAACACGGGCTGAAAATACATGCGAGATTTTAACAATAAATAATGTTTTTTTGCCGGATCAATCCCCACACTTGTAAATACTCCAATATCCAGGGGTTCCTGGAGCTTCTCAGTGACAACAATTTCCGCTTCCGAGGTCTCTAAGACAGCGGTTTTTCCCATATGCATGGTCATTCCAGTAAATTGTGGTCCTGTAACAACATATTTGCCATCTGTGATGTTTTTTACACGTCCTTTCAGTCTCAGTGGTTCCCCCATCTTATTTATGGCTGGCATGTCTAATTTTCCACCGATATCTAAAGAGACTTTTCCACCGATACCAATTTTGGACATAATTTCAACTGCTCCAGGGTCTTTTATTGGTCCGACTGCTATATCATTAAGACCTTGTTTTAAAGCCTCTTTTAAGACATGCATAGTGTCTTGTGTTCCCCCCGAGGCGCAGTTGTCTGCATGGTCTATAAGAAGTACGGGCCCTTCATTTATTGTTTTTGCCTGTTTGATTGCATCTACTAAAGGAACATCCGACCATATAAAATCTTCCCGGTTTTCCCATGCCCCCTGTAGTATATTTTTACAGGTACTTTCAGCTAGTTTTTTCCTGCCATTGGTTACTACAACGACACTCATACCTGCATCGGGGATATCGGCCATTGGGAAGCCACCAAACGCCGAAGCTGACAAGACATCACCCCCCTCTGCGTTTTTTGCGCGCATGGCATAAGCTTTCATTGCTCCTTTTTTCGTATCCATTTTGAGCGTATGCGCCAGAATTGGAGTGCTCTGCCAAGCCATCACTGGATTCACATTTCCTTTCAGGGAATCTACCAATATAGAGCCAGCTAGGTACCCTGTTTCATACATGTCTATATGAGGGTAGGTTTTATATCCTGACATTACATTGCAATTATGGACCATCAGAGGCGTTACGTTTGCATGAAGGTCCAGAGAAACAGCAATAGGGACTAACGGATCAATATCTCGTAATTTTTTTAAGAGGACACCTTCCCCATCTAGCGGGCCATTTTTTACAACCATGGCACCGTGCAGGTCCAAAAACACAGCATCGCACCCTTTTGCCACCTCGTTACAAATAAGATCACAAAACCTGTTGTAAGCGCTGAGATCAACTGGACCACTGGGGAGGGCTAGTCCCGATATCGGGGTGATGATTTCCGCTTTTTCTTTTTTTGCTATATCCAGAAAAGCTCCAATAGGAGTTTTGGTTCCTGTCATTGCCGTGACAACATCCTGACCAATGAAAGGGCCTTCAGGGCCAAATGAATCCCAAGGAGTCGCCACCGGTGAGAAAGTATTTGTCTCATGTTCCATCTGGGCTATTACAAATCGCAAGCTCTTCCACCCTTTCTAATATATACAATTAATTATAATTAGGTCTTTTTTAACTTGAGTGCTTGATAGCAGTTTTTAAGGTATCAACAATGAGGTCAATATCTTTTTTAGTCGCTATCAGTGGAGGAGTTAAGGCGATGGTTTCGCCTGCTGCCCGCACCAGAACATTTTTTTCAAAGCATTTCTCAAAAATATTATGAGTCCTTTCAAGGGGTTTATTTGCCACAGGTAGCAACTGAATTCCACACATCAGTCCGTAATTTCTGATGTCAACCACATTAGGTAGTCCTCTTAGAGAATGAACAGCATCCTCAAAATAAGAGCTGAGCAGTTTACCTCTTTCAAATAAACCCTCCTGTTCGTACGTTTGGAGAGTAGCGTTTGCGGCCGCAGTTGCTAACGGGTGTCCGGAATAAGTATATCCGTGGTAAAACTCTATTGCCCAATCTGGACCAGTCATAAACGCTTCATAAATTTCGTTTTTGACTATCACTCCGCCCATCGGAACCGTTCCATTTGTTACCCCTTTAGCAAAAACGATCATGTCGGGTGTTACATCAAAAGTCTGGGACGCAAAGGCACTTCCTGTCCGTCCAAATCCGGTTATCACTTCGTCAAAGATTAATAGAATGCCATGTCTATCGCATATTTCTCTTAAACGGTTTAGATAGCCTTTAGGGGGGACTATCACACCTGCAGACCCAGATATTGGTTCTACTATTACAGCAGCAATATTTGTTGCATCATGTAATCGAACTAGCTCTTCGAGTTCATCAGCCAGTTCCATTCCATTATGCGGCTGTCCACGAGTAAACGCATTTTTTTCAATATCAAGAGTATGAGATAAGTGATCAACTCCTGGGATGAGAGATAAGCTGAACATTTTTCTATTAGGAACAATTCCTCCGACCGACATGCCCCCAAACCCCACGCCGTGATAGCCTTTTTCTCTTCCAATTAGTCTGTGCCGATGTCCATTACCTTTAACCCGGTGATAACCAAGTGCTATTTTTAAAGCACTATCCACCCCTTCAGAGCCTGAGTTCGTAAAAAAAACATGGCCTAGTCCAGCTGGGGCAATACGGGAAATGGCCTCAGCTGAATTAAAGGCGCCTTCATGGGACATGTTGAACGCCGTTGCGTAATCTAGTTTTTTTGCTTGGGATTGAATAGCATCTACTATGCTTTTGCGACAGTGGCCTGCGTTGACACACCACAACCCTGATATGCCATCAAGAATTGAGTCACCATCTTTTGTGAAGTAGTGCATATCCTTTGCACCTGAAATAAAGCGAGGTGTTGACTTGAACTGACGGTTGGGGGTGAACGGAAGCCACAAGGGATCCAAATTAACAGTTTGTTGTGTCAATTTATCTGGTTGAGTTTGTAAATTTTCTCGCACTTTCATAGTACTCTCCATTGCCATAACTTTGATTCAAGGACAGGGAATCCTACGCTATTCAAAGTATAGCTCACTCAAACTTTTTATCCAATTGGGTTGCTGTTGCAAATTGGTTACCTTATGCTTGCGCTCATAGTTAAGTTATTGAACGTCTATTATGGTGAGTATATGCAAATACAATTGACTGATCGGGACAAGAAGTTTCAGGATGAGGTTAGAGACTTTGTTAGAGGCAAATTGCCTAAGGATGTTGCGCAAAAAGTCCTTGAACATAGGTTTGTCGAAAAGGAGGATGTTAATCGGTGGCACACTGCATTGTTTAAAAGAGGGTGGGCAGCCCCAAATTGGCCTTCTAATCTGGGGGGTTCTCAATGGACCGCTCTACAGCAGCATATTTTTGATGATATCAGCTCGATGTTAGGTGCACCAAGGTTATCGCCATTTGGGATTAGCATGATTGGACCAGTTTTAATCGAGTTTGGAAGCGATTATCAGAAAAATAGATTCCTTCCAAAAATTTTATCTGGCGAAGAATGGTGGTGTCAGGGTTATTCTGAGCCGGGATCAGGGTCAGATTTAGCGTCTTTGAGAACCCAGGCGGAATTGCGTGGGGATAGCTATATTGTTAACGGCCAAAAAACCTGGACTACCCAAGCTCAATTGGCCGATATGATGTTTTGCCTTGTTCGGACTGGGCGTGACGGAAAAAAACAAAACGGAATATCAATGTTGCTTATAAACATGCATCAGCCGGGAGTTGAGGTTCGGCCAATTGTTACAATAGACGGCGGTAGTAAGGAAATTAATGAGGTTTGGCTTCAGGATGTGGAGGTGCCTGTTCAGAATTTGGTTGGTGATGAGGGGCGAGGCTGGACCATTGCTAAATTTCTTTTGTCGCATGAGAGAACCAACACGGCTGGCGTGGGGGCTTCAAAACGGGAGCTTTTGCGACTAAAACAGATAGCATCAAAGGAAGGGTCGGGGGGGCGCCCTCTTATTGAGGACCCGCTGTTTAAGGATAAGATCTCAAAAATTGAAATTGATCTAATGGCGTTAGAGTGGACAGTTTTGCGTGTCGCTGCAGTTGAGGCTGAGGGAGAGGCTCCAGGGCCAGAGGCGTCGATTCTAAAACTTCGAGGTACAGAAATCCAACAGGAACTCACCCAGCTACAGATGGAGGCTGTTGGGCCAAATGCATTGCCGTACTTGCCAATGTCGATAGAGGATAATTGGATAGGTCCCAAGGTGGGACCGGAATATGCGACTGCACTAGCCTCAAGGTATTTTAATTACCGTAAGGTATCAATTTATGGTGGCACAAATGAAATTCAGAGAAATATAATTTCGAAAAGAGTTTTGGGATTGTAATCCAGCAACAAAAAATTATGGAGGAGAGTTAACTAATATGGATTTTTCCTTGTCAGAAGAACAAAAACTCCTAAAGGATTCGGTTGGTCGCTTTTTGGAGAAAAATTATTCGATGGAACTAAGGCAGTCTATGGTTAACGATAGACAAGCAATGTCCGGAGCTGTCTGGGAGAGTTTTGCAGAACTTGGGTTACTTGGGGTCCCCTTTTCTGAGAAGTATGGTGGGTTTGGGGGCGGTGGAATTGAGGCTATGTTGGTTATGGAAGAAATTGGAAAAAATCTCGTTATAGAGCCCTATCTTTCCACAGTAATCCTAGCAGGGGGGTTGGTGAATTTGGGTGGTGCCGACTGGCAAAAACAAATAATTATTCCTGGGATAATTGATGGTTCCATGCTTCTGTCTTTTGCTCACATGGAGGCTGATTCAAGGTTCTCACTTGGCGATGTTAGGACCACGGCAAAACTGGATGGCAGTAATTGGGTATTGGAAGGGCAGAAGTCTATGGTGTTACATGGGCCGGTGGCAGAAAAGTTAATAGTGTCTGCTAGAACTTCTGGAGACAGCAATGACGAAAAAGGGGTAACGTTATTTATTGTCGAATGTGACGATGAGAATCTGGGTGGGCATGAGTACCCACTGTTTGATGGAACTCGAGCGTTGGACGTGCAATTCAAGGGTGTGAGAGTCGGCCCAGAATCAGTAATAGGTCAGCTTGGAAATGCTATGCCTCTAATAGAGGAAGT
>MDTG01423835.1_pt1 | contig 11010 bp, 9 predicted proteins | sample 811421 | NCBI WGS metagenome assembly MDTG01 (sample SAMN05326645, study PRJNA326480) | marine metagenome | isolation source: seawater | place: Pacific Ocean: South East | collected 2011 | reverse complement strand
TTTCCCCAATAGTTAAACCCCTACATATTTATAAATAAAATGGGGTTATTAGATTCTGTAATATTTAAAGATAAAAAATTTTCAGATTTATTGGAAGAAATTTACGATTTGCAACAGGAAAAAAACAATCAAGTTACTGTTTTAATTAATGAACTAAAACCATTAGTCCAAGAAATCGGTGATGCTACTTTAATAGTTCCTTTAATTAAAGAGTATTTAGAAATAAGTGTTAAAAATAATGAACAACTTATTAAAATGGCAAGTATAGTTCAAAGAACTTTACAATCTAGTAGTGGAGGAGATGATTTAGGATTATCCGAAGAAGAGAAGAATCAATTATTAGAAGGATTACAAAGTGCTTTTCCTGAATTAAATGATAAAAATGTTAAAGACTAGAACAGGGATATCATCTTTAAAAATAAATGGAATTTCCCAAGGTAGTAATTCTTCTTTTTTGGTTGGAAGAGTTAATTACATTATTTTAGATAATGTAACTAATACTGAAATATTTAATGAAAATGGAAGTTGGCAAAGTATAGGAACTATATTATTTGAAGAAGTAGATGATGCCTCAAGTTCACCATTAACTAGTCTTCCTGCCAGACCCTTATTTCCTAATATAAAAATATATCCTCTAGTTAATGAAATAGTTTATATAATATCCCTACCTGATTCTGATCAATCTACTAGTGTTCATAGTTACAGATATTATTATTTTCAACCTGTAAATATATTTAATAATAATCACCATAATGCTTTACCTAATATTTCTGATTCTCTTAATATTCCCCTTTCACAGGATGTTAGTTATGAACAATCCCAATTAGGTTTAGTAAGTAGAGTTACATCTAACCCTACTGAAATAAATTTAGGTGATACTTTTACAGAAAAAAATAATATAAAACCAAACCAACCTTTTGAGGGAGATATAACCTACGAAGGAAGATGGGGCCAAAGTTTAAGATTTGGTTCTACGGTTCAAAATTCTAAAATCTTTAATCCATGGTCTAATTCGGGGTTAAATGGAGATCCTATAACTATATTAAAAAATGATCAATATAATGATGGTAAAGATGCATGGATACCTCAAGTTGAAAATGTAAATTTAAATAAAAGTAGTATTTACTTAACTTCAACCCAACAAATCCCTATTGAAGTTGCCTCTAAAAAATATAAATCATACGAGACTGGTCTTGAACCAAAATTACCTAATTTATATTCAGATTCACAAATTATTTTAAATTCAGGAAGATTATTATTTAACTCATATGATGATAGTATTTTACTATCTTCTAATGATTCTATAAATTTAAATGCCCAAGAGACAGTTAACGTAGATGCCGAAGAAGGTTTTTCAGTTTCAGTAGGTAAAGAAGGAGAAGTTCTATTGGGTAGTAGTGATTTTGAGGTTGTAGAACCTGTAATTTTGGGGGATAAGTTTTTATCAGATGTTGAGGCTCTAGCTAATATACTAGTAGATTTGGGTAATAATTTTGAACTTAATCCTATGTTAACCTCAGATGAAACTTCAAATGCTGCTTTATTAAATATTGGAGGTGAATTAAAACAATCGGCTTTAAATATTTTAAATAATCTTGAAAATTATAAATCTAAAGTAACTTTTTCTAAGTAATGAGTTTTAAATCCCTCATAGCACGTTTAATGCAAACAGCCAGAAATCAAGTTTCTAAACTTGATCAATCTGCTACAAATCAAGGTATAAGATTTACAGATAGAACTTTAGATCAATTTGAAACAAAAATTTCAAATAAAATAGGTACTCCATTACCTATAGATTTTTCTATAGAAGAATTATTTGGTGCTAAATTACAAACGTTAAGTAGTAATGCTACTGACAAAATTGAAGCCCGGGCTAATGAAAAAGCAAAAGAAAGAGCAGAGAGAAGAGAAGATAGAGAAGAACTTGAAAGAGAAAGATCAGCTAGACACGATCAAGCTTTAATAGATATTTCTAACAAATATAATAATAGGTTAGAAGAAATAGATAGATTAGCTAATGCTGAAGTTTTTAAAACTAAAATTATTTTTACTCCTCCCCCATCAACTAGAATTGTAGGTGGTATAGAACTTCAACAGGAAAATGAATCTTACACTAAAGAATTTAGGGGAAAATTAAGTGCTAAAATTGTAAGTGGAGATTATAGAGAATTATCAACTCAGGGGGCTACTGAGGAAGATATTGAATTATTAATTAATTCAAGAACAAGTGTAACTGGAGGATTTACTTATGCAAGTAATAGAATAAAAATAGAAGAAAGGCTAGATAAAAAGGGCCTTAAACCACAAATATCCAAATCAGAAGCTAATAAATTAAGAAATGAGGCTAAACGAACCTATAAAAATGAATTAGAGGCAGAAAGACTTTTATGGGAGGAAGAAAAAGAACAATATAGACAAACAGAAAAAGATAATAGAGATAAAGAAAAGGAAGATAGAGAACAAGCTAAAGAAGAAGAAAAAGAGAAAAAAAGACAAGCTAGAATAAAAAGACGAGAAGAAAGACCTGAAAATAGAGAAGCAGAACGTCAAAGAAGAGAGGACGAAAGAGAAAATAGACAACAAGAACGAGAAGATAGACAAGAAAATCGACAACAAGAAAGAGAAAATAGACAGCAAGAACGAAAAGATCAAAGAGAATTAGAAAGAGAATTAGAACAAACTCGTAAAGATGCTATTGATGAAGTTAAACAATTAAGGGAAGCAGGTGATATTACTCGGGAACAAGAAAGAGACTTAATAAGACAAATTAAAGAAGCTACTACTATTGAAGATGTCAAAGAAGGGAAAAAACGTAAATTTGATACAAGTTTTTTAAGGGATCCTTTATTTGTCCAATCTATTTATCAAACCTCTTACCAATTCTTACCACAACAAACTAAAAATGAATTAGCAGAAAGTTTAAGTCAATATAGAGAAATTCTAAATCAAACAGTAACCTATATCTCAATTGTAAGAGGAGTACTTACAGGTGTAAAGGCAATTTTAAGTACTTTAGGAAAAACAGGACAAACTCTTGATATTACTGGCACTGCAATTAACGTAGCCACTAATACAATTACTTCACTACCTATTCCCACTGGTGCCCCCATAGGTGTGGGTTTACCACTAAATGTTATTACTTCTTTATCACAAAATTTAGATAGGCTAAGTGTTACATCTCAAAAAGTTCAAGGAGCCGGGGATTTGATAAATGAAGCAACCCCTCCAATATCAGATAAAATAGATGATACATCTGACACATTAGAAATAATATTAGATGTAGCAATAATACTTTTAGATATTGTAATATTTTTAACATATGTCGCAAATTCTGGACAAGTTTCTTTAGAAGAAATTCAGGCTGATTTTGATGAAGAATTTTCTGATGCCCTAGATCAAGCTGGTAGTTCATCCTCTCCAGAGGAAAATATTGATAATAGTAATGATCTCTTATTAAGATTACAGCCAAATTCAGATAATCCTTTATTTTATAAGGGATTTAGACTTACTATTGAATATAAAACAAGTGAATCTTCTTTAACTCAAACTAGAGTAAATGGCTTAAATTCTACAAATGGAGTTTCTATTTCAACTGATTTATCATTTACAACTTCTCCTGAAGTACTAGTTCAAGAAATTCAATTTCAGATAGATAACTATAATTTAATTTTTATTACTGACCCATTTACTCTCCCAAATGAGGAATTAATAAATCCAGATGATATATCAGCTGATGTAGATGTAATTCTTCCGGATACTGAATTAGAATTACCTGAACTAGAAATAGAAGGTTTACCACAAAGATTCACAAGAAAAGAAATTAGGGAACTAGCTCGAAAAGATAGAAAACAAGATCGTAAAGAAAGAAGGGAAGTAAGAAAATCTGGTGAAATAACTAGAAAAGAAGCACGTAAAGATAGAAAACAAGATCGTAAAGAAAGAAAACAAGAAAGAAAAGATAGGAGAAAAAATAGAATTCGTAAAAGAGAAAAATAATATTTTTTGATATTGTAGTATTTATAATAAATAATAAAATGAAAGTAGAAAGATTAAAAGATATAATTAAGGAAGCTACTAGAGAAGTTATAAGAGAAGAACTAAAGGATATTTTACTTGAAGCAGTAAAACGTCCTTCTCCTGTAATAAATGAAACATTACACACTCCTATTATTTCTTCCAATAAAGAAAGTGTAAGATCAAATTTAAGATCTTCATATAAAGATATTTTAGGAGAAACTGCTAATACCATGACCACTTCAACATTATCAGGGCAATTTCAACCCCAACAAGGATTAGATTCTACTAATGGAACATTACCTTCTGGTCAAGTTAGCTTAGATCAAATTGGTTCATTATTAAAAAATAATTAATGGCTACTATAGTTGCAAATAAATTACCTATAGATATAGACCAAAGAGTAGCTATTGGTTTTGGATTCCCTCTGAATGGGAGTGCCGTTTTTAATCAGACATTCCAAACAAGAGATCAAATTAAAGCTAATCTAATTAATTTTATACTAACTAACCAGGGAGAAAGAGTATTTAATCCAAATTTTGGGGCTAATTTAAGATCACTTCTATTTGAATTTGAGAATAATGCAGAAATAGGTTTACGACAGATCATGCAGGATCAAATTCAAAGTTTGTTCCCCTCTGTTAATATCCAACAATTTTTTATAAAAAAATCTGATAACACAATTCAACTTTCTATAATTTATTCTATATCAAATTTAGGTGTATCAGATTCTGTATCCATTAATTTACAATACTAGTATGGCTGAATTACAAAGAGAAATAAAATACATTAATAAGGACTTTAATAGTTTAAGAAATAATCTTATAGAGTATACTAAAACTTATTTCCCTAATACTTTTAATGATTTTTCACCTTCATCTACAGGTATGTTATTTATTGAAATGGCTTCCTATGTGGGGGATGTTTTATCATTTTATATAGATAATCAAATTCAAGAAACTTTTATTCAAAGAGCTAAACAAACTAGTAATGTATTTGATTTAGCTTATTTATTAGGATATAGACCAAAAGTAACAACAGCATCTACTGTAGAGGTTGATTTTTTCCAACAATTACCTGCTAAAACAGTATCCGGAGAAAAAGTACCCGATTATGATTATGCCCTGTTTATACCCGAAAATACCACACTATTATCAGATGATAGTATAAACTTTATAATAGAAGATAGTGTAGACTTCTCATTTTCTTCTTCTTTAGATCCAACTGAAGTAAGTATATTTCAGTTATCGGGTACAGAACCTGAATTTTTCCTTTTAAAGAAAACACGATCTGCAGTATCATCAACTATTAATACTACTTCATTTTCATTTGATTCCCCTCAAAAATTTTCTACTAGAGATATAAATGCTACTAATATTTTAGGTATTTTAGATATATTTGATAGTGATGGTAATGAATATTTTGAAGTACCTAATTTAGCTCAGGAATCAGTATTTGATTCAATAAGTAATATTAATCCAAATGATCCCAATTATTCTACTGATTCAACAGTAAATAATTTATTAAAATTAAAAAAAGTTCAAAGGAGATTTACAACTAGATTTTTAGATAGAACTAATCTTCAACTTGAATTTGGAGCAGGAACTACTTCAGATAATGATGAAGAAATAATCCCTAACCCTAATAATGTGGGTTTGGGATTACCCTTTGAACAATCAAAACTTACTACAGCATTTTCCCCTACTAATTTTATTTTTACTAATACTTATGGAATAGCACCTAATAATACTACTTTAACTGTAAGATATTTAACTGGAGGGGGAGTTACTTCAAATGTTAATGCAAATACTATAACATCATTAAATACAGACGAAGTAAGATATGTAAATACTACTGCTATTACTGATACTTCTCTTGCGGATTTAATTTTTAACTCTCTTCAAGTAAATAATCCACTAGCTGCTGATGGGGGATCTAATGGGGATAATTTACAAGAAATTAAACAAAATGCTTTAGGAAATTTTCAAAATCAACTAAGAACTGTAACCCCCCAGGATTATTTAATTAGAGCCTTATCAATGCCCCCCGAATTTGGAACGGTATCCAGAGCTTATGCGATTCCCTCACAAATAGGAGAATTAAATCCAGGTGAAACTCCTACAATAATAGACTTATACGTACTATCCCAAGATTTAAATGGTAATTATACAAGCGCATCCGAGGGTTTAAAAAATAATTTAAGAACTTACCTTTCTGAATATAAAATGGTAGGAGATTCTTGTAGAATCAAAGATGCTTTTATAGTTAATATAGGAGTAGACTTTGATATAGTAACAAGACCTAACTATAATAATAATCAGGTGTTAACTAATTGCATAAATGCCTTATCTGAATATTTTAATAAAGATAATTTTGAAATTAATGAACCTATTTTATTGACAGATATTAATACTCTTCTATCCACAATAGAGGGAGTTCAAACTATAAAAAATATAAAAGTAATAAATAAAACAGGAGAATCCCTAGGTTATAGTAACAACGCATATGATGTAGAAGGAGCTACTATAGATCAAGTAGTATATCCTTCAATTGATCCCATGATTTTTGAAGTTAAATTTCCTACTGAAGATATAAAGGGAAGAATAGTACCATTGTAAAATAAAATATTATGCCAACTCCATTAGTCCCAACAAATATTAATACCGCATTTCCCCCAATGGCTGTTAATTCTAGTCAATTACCTGCGGCTAATCCCCCCAATAATACCCCCTCTCAAAATCCCTTTTTAGAAAATAGTTTTAATAAAACTAGTTTAGATTTAGAAGATAGATTTCCATTTGGGGGACCCATAAATGATCCAGATTCTAATTTTACTCATTTTTATACCCCTCAAAAACCATATACGTCTGTGGCATTGGTTTTAGAACCCCAACTTAAATTTAGAACTGACAGTACTAATTTAGATCTAGAAAATCCGTTACCTAATGGGGGACCTATTAATGTACCCTACACAACAAGAATAGGAAATGAGTCGTTTACTTTTTCTACCACTCAACCTTTTACCCCTAGAAACACATATGCAGATTCTTTTAACCCAATTCCCCCTGGAATACTTAGATAAAATATAATGGCAGTATATAAATTATTTCCCGTAAAAGACGCTACTTTATATTCAGGATATCCTACTATGAACACAGGATTAGATTCTATTATTGAAGCTACTACTGATTTTAAAATAGGATCACCTATTCAACAAGAAGGTGATTTTCCTCAGGCTTCTAGATTTTTAGTTGAATTTGATCTTGATGAGATATACAATGTTTTAGATGTAATAGCTAGTGGATTTTCTACTACTTCATTTTTAAGAGTATATTCTGCAAATGCTCGTGGTTTAACTTCAACTACTACAGTTTTAATTACTGCAATAGGTCAGAACTGGAATATGGGATCAGGGGAATATTTAATAGACCCCTTAGTAGTAAATGGTTGTTCATGGGATTGGAGATTAACTTCAGGTAGTGGGGTTTGGTTAACTGATCCTTCTGTAGCTGGATTTGATCCTACTGCAGGAATAACTGGGTCTTACTCGGGATTAAATAACCAAGGAGGAGGAGCATGGTATACTGCTAGTGTGGCATCTCAATCATTTGATTATTATAGTACTTTAGATATTAACACTAATGTTACAGAATTTATAACTAATTGGTCATCTTCAATATTTACTAATTATGGATTTATAGTTAGACAATCCGAATCCCAAGAATTTATTGATGATATTAATCAACAAACTGAATTAAAATTTTTTTCAAGAGACACAAATACTATATATCCTCCCCAATTAGAAATTAAATGGGATGATTCAATATTTAATACAGGATCCTCGGATACAACAGAATTAATAACAACCCAAGCCCTATTGTCATTATCAAATAATAAAGCAGAATATTATCCCGAAGAAATAGCAAAGTTAAAAATTAATGCTATAGAAAAATTTCCGGCTCGTACTTTCTTAACATCTTCGGGATACACTAAGAATTTTTATTTACCCAGGGATTCATCTTTATATGCTATTAAAGATAGTAAAACTAATGAATATGTTATAGATTTTGATCCACAACATACTAAAATAAGTGCTGATGAAGAATGTAGCTTTTTTAATGTTTATATGAATGGTTTAGAGCCCGAAAGATATTATACAACATTAATACAAATAAACATTAATGGAGAAACTAAAATATTTGATACAGATTTAGAATTTAAAGTAGTAGAAGGATGAGTAACCAAATAATAAATTTTGAAAGACAGGTTTTTAATAAACAAAAATTTAATGATACCGTAGACACCGAATTTACACAATTAGTACAAACCCCAGATGAAACTTTTTTTGATGTGAATTTGGCTACCGTAGAAGATTTTTTTACCATATATGAAAATTTATTTTTTAATATACCCAGATTGGGAGAAGCTAATTCACATGAATTCTTAATAAAACAATCTACAGAATATATTGGATTTGAAGAACAAAATGAAACCATTCAAGCTTTACTTGATGAAATAACTGAGTTAAGACAAGAAAATTTGGATATTAGGAAACAAAATTTAAGTTTAGTAGAACAATTTTCTACAGGAGTAATTTCTACAGAACGCCGGGAAGTGGCTACAGGGGCGTCTATAGCTGGAGTGGATACTACATCTGCTGTTAATGTTGGGACTAGTGGTTACTAAATAAATAATAAATGGGAGCTATATTATATACAGAAGGAGGACTATTACAATACTTAGACGGAAGAGATTATATTGGTAATTACCACATAATGCCTGATGGAACTCCTATGGGTGGTGCTGTACATACTGGTAAAGAAGATATATTAAAATATAATCCTGATAGAGCTATCATTTCTCCAATAAATCCTTCTTCTTTTTTTAATGATGGGTTTGAACTAGATGATCAATCTATAATCCCTTCTTCAAATATAGATAGTTTTTTCGATCCCACTGTTGATAGAATAGAATATTTTATATACGATTCTAATAAAAATTTAGTATATCAAAATACTAATTTTACTAATTACACAGTTATTAATAATACTTCTACTCAGGAATCTGATATAGAAGAAATTACATTAAATCCTTCATTAGATATTACAAATAATAATTTTGATAAGGGTACATTATTTGGGTTTTATAACTTTATTACACCTGAAATAAATAATATTTTTATATCCGAAATATCTTCGGATAGAACAGAAATAAGATTACAATCTAATATTTTAAGTAGTGAAGATATTAGAGAAGAAGTTACTTCCCTAAAAGAAAAAATAGATACTGTTGGATATTTTGATGAATTTTATCTTAACTTAGGTAATAATAATTACTATATTGCCGTAAATATTCAGTTAGATACAACTACTTCTCCATCTTCATTTTTAGTTAAATTATATGAGCCACTCCCTTCTTTTATTACTATTAAAACTGAATTAGAAATAGTAAGTAAAATATCCGAAACCCAAGGATATCAAGTTACTTTTCCTCTAATACAAGTTCCCTCAAATAATTTAATTAACTTAAGGGGCCCTAATGTTAATTTAGAAATAAAAGATAAAGTAAATAATTCTACAGAATTTCAAACATTAAATACTTTAACTACTTCATCTTTTACTTCTTCTCTTCCACAGTCTGAATATTTACTTAACCAAACAGGTATTGTACTTAACCCTAGTTATTCTATAAATGAATATGATGATTTTGTACATTTTTCATCCGCTAAAAAAAGAGTAGAAAATTTTTATTATAAAGTAGGACAAATTGAATCATTTCAAAATAATATAAACTCACTAAGAACTATTACAGGTCCTTCCTTAATTTCTTCTACAACGTCTGCTTCAATTCAAACCCTTAATAATAGGATAAATGAAACTATTAAAAATTTTGATGGGTTCGAATATTTTTTATATTATAATAGTGGTTCTAATGCTTATCCAAAATCAAATTCAACAGCTCCCTATATACTTCAATCTACAGGTAGTACTGAAGTATTAACATGGTTAGGAAGTGATGATGTAAATAATCCTTTTTTTGGAGGTGCTCTTTTTACAGCATCTAGGTTTGATGATAATAACCCTAATTGGTTATTTTATACAATTCCCGAATTTATAAGAGAAAACTCAGATAATAATAATTATATTGAGTTTTCCAATATGATTGGTCAACATTTTGATGATATTTGGTTGTATGTAAGATCTATAACTAATAAATTAAGATCCACAAATAATATAAATACAGGTATTGCCCCCGAAATTGTTGAAGAAACTTTAAAATCCTTTGGGTATGATGTTTATGGAAATAACTTTGATAATAATAATATATTTACAGGGTTAATTGGAATTAATGATTCGGGTTCATTTTTTCCTAGTACAGAAAATGAAGTTATTAATACTTTTGTTTCTGCAAGTAATGAACCTGTTCCCATTAATGATGTAAGTAAAGAAATTTATAAAAGATTATATCACAATTTAGTTTATTTAGCTAAAAGAAAAGGAACAATATCAGGTTTAAGAAGCTTAATTAATATTTGGGGATTACCTGATACTATTTTAAGAATATATGAATTTGGGGGTAAAGATAGAGTTAATACTAATGATTGGGATTTATATAGAAGAATATTTAATAAAGCTCTTACAATATCGGGTAGTAAAGATGGAATTAGAACAGATTTTGCCTCAGAAACTTTATTTGGGGAAGATCATGGGTTCAACCACTCATGGGGTATTGATCCTTTAGTCCCTAGAACTATTGAATATAGATTTAAATCAAATTTAGATCCTAATACTCTTCCCTTTGAACCTGATATAAGACAAAGTACATTTTATATAAAACCTGATAGGTCATCAACATCTAACCCTACAACATCCTCAATTGCTATTGTTTTAGAATATAATGGATCAGGCTCAGCATCAGGTTCATTTTCGGGGAGTGCTATAGATCCTCAAAACCAATTTGCTGATTTAACTTTATATGTAAGTGGATCAACCCAAT
>MDTG01158496.1_pt1 | contig 11010 bp, 11 predicted proteins | sample 811421 | NCBI WGS metagenome assembly MDTG01 (sample SAMN05326645, study PRJNA326480) | marine metagenome | isolation source: seawater | place: Pacific Ocean: South East | collected 2011 | reverse complement strand
CTTTTTCAGTATGCAGCTCTTAAATCATTATCATTAGAAAACAACTTAAATATTGTATTGCCTTATTTAACTAATTCATTTCATCATGGGCAGAAATCTTTGCTGCCCGAATTTAATATTGATGTAAAATATATGAATAGAGCACTACTCAGTTTGTTGCTACATAAAAGATATTATGAAAAAGAAGAATATATATATAAGTATGACGAAAACTTTTTTAAAATCAAAGATTTCACTTCAATAAAAGGATATTTTCAAAATCTAAAATACTTTAAAAGGTATAAAGAGCAAATATGCATGGAGCTTACACCCAAAAAAAAATATATTGATTCTGCTCAAAAAATTATTTCAGAAATCAAGTCAAAGTATCCCAATCATGAATTAGTTTCACTGCATATTAGACTTGGAGATGCAAAAAATAATAAAGGCCATGCAGATATCTTATATGGCTCAAACATGCAAATCCTAGATCAAAGTTCAATGTTTTCTAAATATATTAACAAATCAATAGATTTCTTTAGAAGCAAGAATGTCAAGTTTTTAATTTTTTTTGGTGGAAGTAGAGATGAAAATGATGATTATGATAGAGATTGGGTATACAGAAGCTTCAAATCAGATCAATTTATAGTAATGTCCTGTGAAAACCCACTAATTGATTATTCTCTCATTTCTTTATGTGATCATAATATTTTGTCTCACGTATCATCTTTTAGTTGGTGGGCAGCTTACACAAATAGAAATAAAAATAAAACAATGATTGCTCCAAAAGACTATTATTTAACTAGGGAGAATAATAATATTTTATTCGATGAGTCATTCACTTTGCTATAATCTTTTAAAAGCAAGCTAATCTTTTGTAAATTAGATAAAGTTTACTTATGATTTCAGTAATATTGACTGTCTATGCAAGGCCAGATAATCTAGACATACAACTAGAACACATCAAAAAGCAGTCAATAAAATCTGATGAAATATTTATAGTTGTAGACCATAATCCAAATATACAATTTGACTATCAAAAGTATAAAGAATATAAAATTGTATCATATTCCACAAACATGGGGGTTTGGGCACGATTTTCAGTAGCATTATTGTCTAAAAATAAATATGTCTGTGTATTTGATGATGATACAATCCCAGGATTTAAGTGGTTTGAAAATTGTATTAATACTTTAAAAAAGGTTGATGGGCTATTAGGAACAGTTGGGGTTAAATTTAATGAAGGATCCCTAGACTATAACTACTCTGAAAGAATAGGTTGGCCAAATCCAAATGATGAAATTGAAGAGGTTGACATTGTTGGTCATTCATGGTTTTTCAGAAGGGATATTTTAGAAAAATTTTGGAATAATACTAAGGACCACCATGCATTTAAAAAATCTGGTGAGGATATGCATTTCTCTTATATCATTAATAAGGAGTTAGGATTAAACACATTTGTTCCACCTCATCCAATAAATCAAACTGAACTTTGGGGCTCACTTCCGGAATATGCCCAAGAACTTGGTTCTGACTCTAATGCACTTAGCCTTGAAACATTTTCTAATTTGAGGATGTCTAACTACATGAAAAAAATTAGAAATGATAATTTTTTATTTGTATCCGAGAAAAAAAATCATGAGAATAAATCTAAATATACTAAACAAAGTAATTTAAAATTTTACCTCAATAATATTTTTTTCATAGTTAAATCAATAGCAAAAAAAATTTTTAAAAAGTGAAAATATTAATTGATTCAGTATACTTGAATAGTTTTGGGGGCCAAGAGATACTTGAGTTAATAATAAATAACTTAAATGAGGATGACAAAAAAAATGATTTTTTTCATTTACTGGATATTAGGAATAAATTAAATACGGATGATATAGATCATAGGTTCTGTAACCCCAAAATAAGAGATAGAAAAAGGTTCTATGCTAAGAATATAAATCAATTTGATAAAATAATATGCCTTGCTAATGTCCCTCCCCCTATTCATATTTCAAATAAATCTGTTATTATTCTTTTTCATAATGCATTAATTTTGGAATGGACAGGTTCTTTATCAATATTTTCTAATATTAAAAATTTGATTAAAAGACAATTCATTAATTTATCAATTTTAAAAAGTTATAGTTGGGTAGTCCAAACAGAGTTGATGAAAACTAAACTTTCTAATTCATTATACATAGCTAAGGATAATATAGATGTTTTTCCTTTTTTTCGAGAACAGAGAGAAAACTCTGTGAAAAAAAGTTCAGAAAATTTTATACAAATAATCTGTGTAACATCTGAAAGTCCTCATAAAAAGAACAAAAACCTGATCAAAGCATTTGCTAAAGCAAAATTTGATTCAAATTATAAAGTAACTTTATCACTAACTCTTAATAAAAAGAATATAAAAACTCTTCAAAAAAATAAGGAAATTATTTTTTTGGGTAATTTAAGTAGAGATCAAGTAAACCTGGAGTATTCAAAATCTGACTATCTTATTTTCCCCTCTACAATTGAAAGTTTTGGATTACCATTAGTAGAATCAACATATTATAACTTAAAAATTCTTGCATCTAATTCAGAATATGTAAATTATGTAGTAAAACCATCACTATCCTTTGATTCTAATTCAATTACTAGTATAAAAGAGGCTATTGAAAAAGTTGTAAATTTGAATAAAATTAAAGACTCAAAGCTTTTAGTAAAAAACGAGTTAGACTTATTTATTAATTTTATCTGTAGTGATGTTTAAAAATAAAACTTTATTAATATCAGGTGGGACAGGATCATTTGGAAATGCTGTATTGGACAAATTCTTAAAATCTGACATAAAAGAAATAAGAATTTTCTCAAGAGATGAAAAAAAGCAAGATGACATGAGGAGAAAATATAATTCCTCATTAATTAAATATTATATCGGAGATGTTAGAGATTATGATAGTATTAATTTTGCTCTTAAAAATGTTGACTATGTTTTTCATGCTGCAGCACTGAAACAGGTTCCATCTTGTGAATTTTATCCAATTGAAGCAGTTAAGACAAATATTCTAGGAACTGAAAACATGCTAAATGCATCAATTAATAATAATGTCAAAAAAGTTATTTGCTTAAGTACTGATAAGGCAGTATATCCTATAAATGCAATGGGAGTATCAAAAGCAATGATGGAAAAAATTTTTGTTGCTAAATCAAGGACAAGTAACAATACAACAATTGTAGGTACTAGATATGGAAACGTTATGGCGTCTAGAGGATCTGTGATTCCGCTTTTTTATAATCAAATTATAAATAATAAACCTATAACTGTAACAGATCCAAATATGACAAGATTCATGATGACTCTAGATAATGCAGTAGAACTTGTAATGTTTGCATTTAAAAATGGTAATTCGGGTGATATTTTTGTTCAAAAATCACCCTCTTCAACCATTGGAGAACTTGCTGCTGCTATGAAAAAAATATATTCATCTAGTGTAGAGATAAAAAATATTGGTATTAGGCATGGTGAAAAGTTTCATGAGACCCTTTTGTCAAAAGAAGAGAAGATCAAGAGTGAAGATCTGGGTAATTATTACAAGATATCTGCCGATAATAGAGATTTAAATTATAACAAATACTTTAGTGAGGGAAGAAAGGCTAAAGAGCCTGTTGAATTTAATTCTAATAATACAGAAAGATTATCAGAGCAATCACTTATAAAACTTCTAGAGTCAATTGGCTATAAATCATAATAATGAAAATAAAATTAGCAACAGTAGTTGGAACTAGACCCGAGGTAATAAAATTATCTCAAATAATTAAAAAATGTGATTATTTTTTTGAACATACACTAATACATACTGGACAGAATTATGATTATGAATTAAATCAAATATTCTTCGAAGATTTAGAAATAAGAAAACCTGATTTTTTTTTAGAAGTTAAGGGAAAAAATCTAGGTGAATCAATTGGTAATGTGATATCCAAAACTTACGATATTCTTGACGATTTAAAGCCTGATTGTATTTTAATTCTAGGAGATACAAATAGCTGTTTGTCTGCAATTTCTGCAAAAAGATTAAAGATACCTATCTTTCATCTTGAAGCTGGCAATAGATGCTTTGATCAAAATGTGCCTGAAGAAATAAACAGGAAAATTGTAGATCATATTTCTGATATTAATCTTACCTACACAGAAAATGCAAGAAAATATCTTTTAATGGAGGGGCTAAGAAAAGACTTTATTTTTAATGTTGGTTCACCAATGAAAGAGATCTTATTCTCATATAATAAACAAATTGAAACAAGCAATATTCTTAAACAGCTTAAATTAATTAATAATGAATATGTAGTAGTAAGTGTTCATAGGGAAGAAAACTTGGACATATCAGATAATTTTAAAAATATTCTTGACGCTCTTGATGAACTTTCAAAAATTCATAATAAGCAGATAATTTTCTCAACACACCCTAGAACTAAGAAAAAACTTGAAGAAATGAGTAGAAAGAAAAATCCAAAAATTAGCTTTATTAAGCCATTAGGCTTTTTCGATTATATTTCACTTCAACTAAATGCTTATGTCACTTTATCTGATAGTGGTACTCTTGCTGAAGAAGCATCTCTGTTAAAGTTTCCCTCAGTTAGTCTTAGAAATTCTACAGAGCGGCCTGAGGCAATTGATTCAGGAAGTTTAATACTTGGCTCAGTTGATAAGATTAATATCATTAATTCAATTAATTTAGCAATTAATTTAAAAAATATTGTTGAGCCTAAGGACTATGACTCACCTAATTGTTCAGAAAAGGTAATTAAGATTATTCAAGGATATACTTCAATTATTAACAGTGAAGTATGGAAAAAGTAAAAAAAGTACTTATACTGGGAAGCTCTGGAATGTTAGGTCATACTTTATTGAGTACAATTAAGTCAAATGAACTTTTTAGTGTTTATAATATATCAAGAAAAAAAATGATAGATAAAAACACAATAATCTGTGATGTGTTAGATTTTAATCAACTTGAAAAAAACATTAAGAAAATATCGCCAGATTATATTATTAACTGTATCGGAGTATTAATAAAAGAATCAAATCATGATCCAAAGAATGCATTTTTTCTTAACTCGTATCTGCCTAATTTTCTTGAATCAATTTCAGGTAGGTATAAATTTGAATTAATACATATTAGCACAGATTGTGTTTTTAGCGGTAATCAGGGAGGCTATCACGAAGATTCAGTTAAAGATGCAAAAGATGTTTATGGAATATCTAAAGGTCTTGGAGAGGTTAACTCTCCAAATCATTTAACTATAAGAACATCAATAATAGGACCTGAACTTAAATCTAAACCAGAAGGTCTTTTCGAGTGGGTATTAAATAATAGAGGAAAAACTATTGATGGTTATACAAAATCAATGTGGTCTGGTGTGTCTACTTTATTTTTATCTAGAGCCATTATCTTTTGTATTCAGAATAATATCAAAGGGTTGCTACATATATCAAACGATAAAATTTCCAAGTATGACTTAATCTCAATAATTAATGATATCTATGACCTAAGAATAAATGTAAATAAAGTTGAAGGTAAAATATCAGATAAATCATTAATTTCAAATAGAAATGATTTTCAGCTTTCTGTTCCTGCTTATTATGAAATGATTCTAGAAATGTATGAGCTGACAAATCAAAATTAATATCTTGAGAATACTTATAATTTCACAATATTTTTATCCAGAAAATTTCAAAATAAATGATGTTGCATTGACCTTAAAGAAAAAAGGTTATGAAGTTGAAGTTTTAACTGGAACCCCTAATTATCCTCATGGGAACTTTTATAACGGATATAAATTTTGGAAAAAGAATGATAGTTCCTTTCATGGTATAAATGTTTATAGGTCAAAACTTATACCTAGAAAAAAAGGTGGACCATTAATGCTCTCTTTAAATTATATATCATTTGTTTTTTTTGGATTTTTTAAATTAATGACAATAAACCAGAAGTTTGATAAAATTTTAACTTTTGCTCCATCTCCAATTACAGTCGGAATACTTGGTTCAATTGCAGCAATTAGATTTAAGGCAAAATCAATTTTATGGGTTCAAGATTTATGGCCTGAATCAGTAAAAGTTGCTGGAGGGATTAGAAATCAATTAATACTTAGTAGTCTTGATTACTTGACCAGATTGATATATAAATTCACAGATTTGATTATCATTCAATCTGAGTTTTTTGAAGATTACTTAATTAATCAAAGGGTTAGTAAAAATAAAATTATCTATATACCGAACTATGCTGAAGACTTTTATAAAATTACAAAACCTGATAAAACAATCAAGCAAAGGTATGGTGATAGCTTTTCTATTGTTTTTGCAGGTAATATTGGAGAAGCTCAAAATTTGGATGTTTTAGTCGATGCAGCAAAAATCCTTATAGAGGATAATATTAATGTAAAATTTATATTTATTGGAGATGGAAGGTACAAATACTCTTTGAAGCAGTATGTAGATAAGTTGAATCTATCAGATTCAATTATTTTTATGGGATATATTAATCCTTCAGAAATTTCAGAGTATTTTGCTACTGCTGATGCTTTGTTTCTGTCCTTGAAAAGTGCAAAAATATTTTCATTGACTATTCCGTCAAAACTTCAAACATATATGGCTTGTGCTAGGCCAATAATTGCATCAATTGATGGTGTTTCAGCTAAGATAATTAATGATTCAAAATCTGGCTTTACCTGTAAATCAGGTGATCCAAAATTATTAGCCAAAATTATAAAACGGATGAGTAAATTATCTGCTCATGAAAGAGTTAAAATGTCAAAGAATGCTTATAAATATTATAAAAAAAATTTTGATAAAGAAATTGTGATAAGTAAACTAATATCCATTATTAATCAATAGCATTATTTAGTTTTATATTTGTCTTAAATATATTTATGAAAAAAATATTGATTACAGGCGGTGCAGGCTTTATAGGATCATACTTGGTAAAGCATTTCACAGAAAAATATCCAGGCTATATTATTGTAAATATAGACAGCCTTACATATGCTAGTAATTATGAGATTATAAAGCATTTAGAGTTATATGAAAATTATAGTTTTCTTAATCTAGATATAAGAAATACCGATTCAATTATTAAATTATTTCGAAAATATAATTTTGATACCGTAATTAACCTAGCAGCAGAATCACATGTTGATAACTCGATCTTAAAGCCAGATCTTTTTATTGAAACAAATATTCTGCGGACAATAAATCTTCTCAATATTGCTAAAGAAATTTGGTTAAATTCAGACACAAAGGGAAAAGTATTTTATCAAATATCTACTGATGAAGTCTATGGTTCGTTGGGAGACATGGGGTCATTTAAAGAAGAATCTAGATATTCACCAAGATCTCCTTATTCTGCTTCTAAAGCCTCAGCTGATCATTTCGTTATGGCATACAACCACACTTATAAAATACCAGTTATTATATCTAACTGCTCAAATAACTTTGGTCCAAGTCAGCATAAAGAAAAACTTATTCCAAAGATAGTATCATGCCTAATTAATAAAATTAAAATTCCTATATATGGCGATGGCTCTAATATTAGAGATTGGTTATATGTAGGAGATCATGTTCAAGCAATTGACTCAATCCTTCATAACGGAAAAATTGGAGAATCATACAATATTGGAGGCGGAAATGAACTTTCTAATTTAAATTTAGTAAAAGAAATCATTAAAATATTTAATTCAAGTGATTCAGACATAGATATAAATGATTACATAGATTTTGTTGAGGATAGAAAAGGACATGACTACAGATATTCAGTAGATTATTCGAAATTAAAAAGTCAACTAAATTGGCAGCCTGAAGCAGACTTTTCTTTATATCTAAGAAAAACTATAGATTGGTATAGAAATAATTAATAATGAAAAAAGTATTAGTTACTGGCGGAACTGGATTTATAGGTTCAAACTTGATTAAAAAATTACTTAAACTAGACTTTAGATTGACCTCATTGGATAATAACTCTACAGGAAATAAAAAAAATGAATTTAGAGGTGTTGAATATATACAAGATGATATAGTCAATATTGAAACCCTTTATAATGATTATGATATTTGTTTTCATTTAGCTGCTCAATCTAGAGTTCAGCCATCTTTTGTAGATCCAGAAGAATCATTTAGAGTAAATGTTTACGGAACAAAAAAAATTATGGAATGGGCTAAAGATAACAACACAAAAATAATTTATGCCGGCTCTTCTTCAAAACATCATAACCCCTCAGATTCTCCATATGCAATGTATAAATTTCTAGGTGAGGAAGTATGTAAATTGTATAGGAAATCTTTTAAAGTTAAAGTTCAAATTGCAAGATTCTATAATGTTTATGGTCCAGGAGAAAATGTAGATGAAGTTAATGGAAATGTTATTGGAATTTGGCGATCAAAGATTGCTAATGGTGAGCCTCTTCCGATTGTTGGCGATGGAAATCAAAAAAGAGACTTTGTTCATGTTTATGATATTGTAGATGGACTAATTAAAATTGGGCTATCAGAATTACATCATGATGATGCTTGGGAGCTAGGAACAGGAATTAATTATAGTATTAATGAAGTTTTTGATTATTTTAAAAATAAATTTGATGCCAAATCAATAAATATTCCTGATCAACCCGGGAATTACAGGGAAACCTTGAGAGAAAACGATGACACAATTAAATTACTAAATTGGATGCCTAAAGACAGATTAAAGGAACACATAAATAAACTATAATGAAACGAGTATTAATCACAGGTGGTGCAGGATTTATTGCGCATCACTTAATTTATTTTTTATTAAAAAAAACTAATTGGCATATCATTTCTCTAGATAGACTTGATTATAGTGGAAATTTAAATCGCCTTGATAACATTCTTTTGGATCTTTCTAAAGATGAAAAATCAAGAGTTAAAGTTGTCTATCATGATTTGAAATCGGAGATAAATCCTTGGATAAAAAAAGAAATTGGAGATATTAATCTTATTCTACATTTAGCTGCTGGATCTCATGTAGATAGAAGTATTGATTATCCAATGGAGTTTGTTCTAGATAATGTAGTTGGTACTGCTAACATATTAGAGTATGCAAGATCAATAAATGAATCAAATAAATTAGAAAGATTTATTTATTTTAGTACTGATGAGGTATTTGGTCCTGCACCAAAAGGTATAGATTATAAAGAGAATGATAGGTATAATTCAACAAATCCTTACAGTGCAACAAAAGCAGGAGGTGAAGAATTAGCTGTGGCTTATGAAAACACCTATAAACTCCCTGTTTATATCACACATACAATGAACGTCTTTGGCGAGAGACAACATCCCGAGAAATTTATACCCATGTGTATTAGAAAGATTAGAGATGGGGAATCAGTGACTATCCACTCAGATAAAACGAAAAAGATTCCAGGATCACGTCATTATATTCATGCTGAGGACGTCGCTGAAGCTATATATTTTATTCTCACAAATAAACTAAAGAATGAATTAGATTTTGGGGGGGCTAAATGTCCAAAATTTAATATTGTAGGATCTGAAGAATTAAATAATCTTGAGCTTGCTCAAATAATTGCAGAATCACAGGAAAAAGAATTAAAATATGAGATGGTTGACTTTCATTCTTCTAGACCTGGTCATGATTTAAGATATTCACTGTCAGGAGAAAAAATGAAAAAATTAGGATGGACACCTTCAATTAGGCTTACCGAACGAATAAAACAAGTTGTTGACTGGTCATTAAAAAATGATAATTGGATAGAGCTATAATAGTTAATAAGGCTTGTTTATTCTAATAAAAAGTTTAATTTTGCAATTCAAAAATTAACAATGTACGCAGTAGTCGAAATACAGGGAAGCCAATTTAAAGTTGAAAAAGATCAAAAGCTTTTTGTAAACAGAATTGATGCAAAAGAAGGCTCAAAAGTTTCTTTTGATAATGTATTGCTTGTTGATGATGGAAAAAAAGTTCAGGTTGGTAAACCAAACCTATCTGGAACATCTGTTGAAGCCAAAGTTATTGCTCATAGAAAAGATGATAAGGTGATTGTCTTCAAAAAGAAAAGACGTAAAGGATATAAAGTTAAGAATGGTCATAGGCAGGCAATAACAGAAATTATTATTCAAGGCATAAGTGAGAAAAAAGCTTCACCAAAAAAAGAAGTGGAAACCGTAAAGAAAACAACAGTTGCAAAGAAGGCAACGGCTACAAAGAAGGCAACGGCTACAAAGAAGGCAACGGCTACAAAGAAAACAACAGCAGTAAAAAAATAATTAGTTATGGCACATAAAAAAGGAGTTGGTAGTTCAAAGAATGGGAGAGAATCAGAGTCGAAACGACTTGGTGTTAAAATATTTGGTGGACAATTTGCTCAGGCTGGTAATATAATTGTAAGGCAGAGAGGGACTGTCCATAACCCTGGAGAAAACGTTTACCTTGGAAAGGATCACACACTTCACGCTAAAATTGATGGTATTGTTACCTTCAAAAAGAAATCAAACAATAAATCTTTTGTTTCAATAGAGCCAGTTAAGGCTTAATATCTATAATATTCTGGTTTATATGGTCCATTAATCTGGACACCAATATATTTAGCTTGATCTTCTGATAAGTCCTCAAGTTCTACTCCAAGTTTATCTAAATGAAGCTTAGCAACCATTTCGTCTAAGTTCTTAGGGAGCATGTAAACTTTATTTTCATAGCTCTTAGAATTATTCCATAACTCAATTTGAGCAAGTACTTGGTTTGTGAATGAGTTACTCATTACAAAGCTTGGATGTCCTGTAGCACAACCTAAATTTACCAGTCTACCCTCAGCCAATATTATGATTTCTTTATCATTGTTTATTCTATATGAATCAACTTGAGGTTTGATTGTAGTCTTATTATCACCAAAGTTAGATTCCAACCAACTCATGTCTATTTCATTGTCAAAATGTCCAATGTTGCAGACTATGGTTTTATCTTTCATCCTCATAAAAGAATTTTGATTAACAATATCTTTATTCCCTGTTGCTGTAACAACAAT
>MDTG01084275.1_pt1 | contig 11010 bp, 14 predicted proteins | sample 811421 | NCBI WGS metagenome assembly MDTG01 (sample SAMN05326645, study PRJNA326480) | marine metagenome | isolation source: seawater | place: Pacific Ocean: South East | collected 2011 | reverse complement strand
TATCTCATTTTACATTTATCAAATAAAAGTTTTTGTTTGATACACCTTGGTATGTCGGGAACTATTCATATAGTTTTTAAAAAAAAACAAAATTTGATTACCAACACAAGCTTTTATAATTCTCTAATTTTACCAAAGAAGCACAATCATGTAGAAATTTTTTTTAATGATTTCAAGGTTGTTTATAATGATCCGAGAAGATTTGGCTTTTTTGAAATAATTAAAGATGAGCGTCTTTTAAGGAAAAAATTTTCTAAATATGGCCCTGAACCTTTTGAATATAAATTTAATTTAGAATATTTATATTTTTCACTTAAGAATAAAGAAAAAAATATTAAAGATTTTTTACTAGATCAAAAGTTTGTTTCAGGAATTGGCAATATATACGCAAGTGAAATTTTGTATTTGAGTAAAATTAAACCCACTAAAAGAGCTCACCTACTAAAAAGTAAAGATTATCAAAGTATTATTCGTTATTCTAGGAGAGTGCTCTTAGAAGCTATTGAAAAGGGAGGTTCATCTATTAAAAATTTTAAGGACATCTCGGGAAAGACTGGAAATTTTCAAACAAAATTCAAAGTTTATCAAAGAGAAGGATTAAATTGTAAAAGAAAAGGTTGCAAGGGAGTTATTAGAAAAAAAAAAATTTCTAATAGGTCAACTTTTTTTTGTAATTCTTGCCAAAAATGATCGATTATTTTATTGACCGATATTAATTCAAGAGTTATACCCCTGCCATTATGGCAAACACAAAATCTGCAATTAAAAGAATTAGAAGAATTACAAAACAAACAGCAGTAAATAAAGCAAGGAAGAGCAGATATAAAAATGCATTAAAGAAAATGAAGCTTCTGATTGAAAATAAAAAAAAATCTGATGCTTTAAAATTCTTACCTAAGTTGAATTCAGAGCTAATGAAGGTAGCAAAAACTGGAATTATAAAAAAACAAAATGCATCTAGAAATGTTTCTAGAATAACAAAAAAGATTGCCTCTCTATAATTTTCTACACCACAGGTTGTTAAGTAGATTCAACTTATAGATCTACAAAATCTGTCACTAAAAAATATTCTTATACAATATTTAGATTTAGTAAATAAACTTGTTTAGACTATGCAATCTCTAATTTTATTTCAGCGAAGATCTAAAAATTTTCTGTCAAACAAAAAATATTTTTTTAAAAAAATAATTTCAATCTAAGATTTTATTTATTTTTTAATTTTAAAAATTATTTGTTGCAAATATTTAACTAAGAATGCTAAGTGGACTTTCTCTTATTATGAATAATTCTTTTAAAAATAATCAATTAAATAATTTAAAAACTGAAAATTTAAATTGGAATTTAATTCAATCAGAGATGAAGAATAAATTAGGCACAGATATTTATGAAAGTTGGCTAAAAAAAATTAATTTTGTTGAAGAGTTTAATAATTATTTGCTTTTGTCAGTGCCAACAAGATTTATAAGAGACTGGATTACCTCAAGATATTTAGATCAGATTTTGCAGGTTATAAAAAATTATAAAAAAGATATCATTAGAATTGAATTTAAAATAATAAACTCAAACAATGAGGATAAAGAAAAAAAGATAGGAATTACAGCTTTAGGAAGTATAGATAAAGAAAATATTTCGTTTTTGAAAGACTCCTTTCTTCAATATAATCGTATTGATCCAAATAAAAGATTTGAAAATTTTATTACGGGAACTAGTAATAAACTAGCTTTTGAAGCATCATTGAAGGTTTCTGAAACGGTCTCACACTACAATCCGTTATATATTTATGGAGGTGTAGGTATGGGAAAAACTCATTTGTTAAATTCAATAGGGTTAGAATTAAAAAAAACCAAAAAGGTTATGTTTATTTCTGCAGAAAGATTCATGTACCAATTTGTAAAATCTATTAAAGCTAATGAAATGGTAAAATTTAAGGAATATTTTCGAAATACAGATATTTTATTAATAGATGATATACAATTTATGAATGGCAAAGAGGCAATGCAAGAAGAATTTTTTCATACTTTTAATGCTTTGCTTGAAAAAGGTTCTCAAATAATTGTTTCAGCAGATAGAGCTCCAAATAAACTTTCAAGAATTCAAGAGAGAATTAAATCAAGATTTTCAGGAGGACTAGTTGTTGATATTCAAAAACCTGATTTTGAATTAAGAAAAAAAATTGTAGAAAACAAAACTCAAGAACTTAACAATCTTTACTCCGAACAACTTAAAATTTCAAAGGAAATTCAAGATTTTATATCAAAAGAAATTACAGCCAGCGTAAGAGAAATTGTTGGAGCAATTAATCGAATAGTTTCATTTACGAGAGTTTATAATAAAGTACCAAACTTAGCTGAAACTAAAGTAGTATTAAAAGATTTATTAAATCTGTCTGAGAATAAAGTTACGATTGATTTAATACAAACTTTAGTATGTAAATTTTTTAAAATAAGCAAAAATGAGATGTTGTCTTCGCGAAGGTCTAGATATTTGGTAAGACCTAGACAAACAGCTATCTATTTAACTAAAATCTTAACTTCTAAATCGTTGCCTGAAATAGGAAGAGAATTTTCAAATAGGGATCACACAACTATAATTCACTCTGTTAAGACTATAGAGAAATTAAAAGAAAAAAATCCTGAAATGGTTGATAATATAAACAAGCTTAAAAATCAGATACTATATAATAATAAAGAAAATGAAATTTAACGTAAATCAACAGGATCTTCAGCAAGCATTAAATTATTGTCAAGGAGTAATCGAAAAAAGAAGTACTTTACCAATTTTATCTAATATTCTTTTAGATGTTAAAAATGGTGAACTAACAATTACTGCAACAGATTTAGATTTAATATTTATACATAAAATCAAGAATATTGAAATTCTTGAAGAGGGCAAAACAACCACAACCTCTTCTATAATGTATGATATTGTGAGAAAATTTTCTTCTGGAAAAAAAATTAATTTAACTTTAACGGATAAGAATAAATTGCATTTAGAATCTGAAAAATCAATTTTTAATTTAAATTGTATAAATTCATCTGAGTTTCCTTTGACTGAAGAAAATTTTAATCAAAATGAATTTTTGATTAAATCAAAAAATTTTTTAAAGCTATTGAACAAATGTAAATTTTCCGTATCTAATGATGAAACTCGTCATTATTTAAGTGGTATATATTTTCATCAAACTGAGGTAGAGGATAAAAATTACCTCACAGCAGTAGCAACTGATAGTCATCGAATGTCAATCTCAAAGGTTCGTCTTGAAAATAAAATTAATTTTGAGCCAATTATATTACCAAAAAAAACTATCTTTCAATTATGTTCACTGTTGGATAATTATGATGGAAATGTAAAAATTTCAAATGTAAAATCTAAGATCAAATTTGAATTAGATAATAGTATTTTGATTTCAAAATTGATTGACGGTAAATTTCCCAATTATATTCAGGTAATACCAAAGAATAATCAAAAAAAATTAGAAATAGATTTAAAGCTTTTTTTAGATTCTGTAGACAGAGTTGCGTCAGTATCATTGGATAAAAAAGATGGTGTTAAATTTAATCTTTCTAAAGATACATTAAACTTATCTGTAAACAATACAAATAGCGGAGATGGAAAAGAGACTGTAATTGCAAAATTTGACCACAACTTAGAAATAAGTTTTAATTCAAGGTATCTTATTGATGTTGCTTCCCAACTTGACGGAGAAAAAATAGAGTTATTTTTTAATGACACAGGTTCGCCAGCCTTAATAAAAGATCCAGGCGATATTGATAGCATTTTTGTTGTGATGCCAATGAAAGGTTAGTTTATTAAGTCCAGCTCTGAATAAATATTCTTCTCAAGTTTATTTATAAAATCTTCACTATTTAAACCAGGATCAATAGGTTTTAAAATTGACACAATTATCTCTTTATTGAGAACTTTTCGCCCATTTTTTGGCCATACATAACCAGAATTGATCGCAACAGGTTGACAACATATTTTTAACATTTCATATATCCTGGATGCTCCTTTTTTAAATGGTGGCCTTTCATTAGGGAGAACTCTTGTTGCTTGTGGAAAAATTATTAGGGGACGTTCAGAGTTATGAATTGTATTTTTGATATTATCAAAAAAATTGAGATTATCTTTTGTAGTTTTATCTCTTTTGATTGATATTGATCCAATCTTTTTTAAATACCAACCAAATATTGGAATTAAAAGAAGTTCTTTTTTAAGAATAAAGATTGGTGAATTAAAAATTGTTTGGAGAAAAAAAGTTTCAAACATTGACTGGTGTGATGCAGCTATAAAAAATTTTTTTTGTTCCACAATATTTTCTTTTCCCTTAATGGTAATCTTTGTTGACAAAAAAACTCTTAGACAAACAGCAGACCAATAGCCCATTAGTTTGCCACCATAAATAACAACCTTCTGTGGTAAGAATAAAGATGGTAGAAATAAAATTGAAATTAAAATTATTCCTGAAAAAAAAAATATTGAAAATAGAATATTTCTTACCATTCTTGTCTAATTTAAATAATATCTTTTAGAAGTTGTCTTTTTTTAATTAACTTTATATTTGATTTTTTGATTAATATTTCTGCAGCGTTAGGTCTAAGATTATAATTTGAACTTAATGAAGTTCCATACGCACCAACATCACAAATTATCACAAGATCATCTTCGTTAAGTTTTTGAAAATTTTTTATTGATGAAAATTTATCGGTACTTTCACAAATAGGTCCAACAAATTCATACATTTTTTTTGATTTACTGTTTCTTTTTTTAACAGGTAAAATTTGATGTTTAGCACCGTAGAGTGCAGGTCTCATCAAATTATTCATTGCCGCATCTAGTATCACAAAATCTTTTTTAAAACCTTGTTTAATATAAATCACTTTAGATATTAAAATTCCTGCATTACCAATAATAGATCGACCAGGTTCAAAAATTATTTTTGAACGGTATTTTTTTACAAATTTTTCTACAATTTTTGAGTATTTTTTTAAGTTTAATTTTATTTTCTGATTATCATAATTTATTCCCATACCTCCACCGAGATCAATATATTCGAATTGAAAATTTGATTTTTTTAATACCTTCTCAATAACTCTAATCATCTTCTCATATGGTCTATGATTTAGTATCTGACTTCCTATGTGAACACTTAAACATTTTAAATTTAAACTTTTTGAATTATTGACATATTTAATTAGATCTAAAAATATTTTTTCAGGCACACCAAATTTATCATCCTTTTTTCCAGTTGATATTTGATCTAAAGTTTTAGGATCAGTATTTGGATTCAATCTAATACCAATATTTACCTTTTTATTTTTAGATTTAGCAATCTTCTCAATATTAATAATTTCACTTTTTGACTCAGCGTTAATTAATAAAATTTTTTTTTCAATAGCATACTCAATCTCTTTTCTTGTTTTTCCTACACCTGAAAATACTATCTTATTTGGTTTAATTCCTGATTTAAGTGATCTCATTAATTCACCGATTGATACTACATCTGCACCCACTCCCAGCTTTCCAATTTCATTCAATAAAATTTTATTAGGGTTTGATTTTACAGAAAAACAAATTAATGGATTAATTTTCTTAAAATGTTTTTGGAAATTATTGATATTATTTTTTATATTTTCATACGAATAACAATAAAGGGGGGTCTTAAAAGTTTGAGCAAGTGACTTAATTTTTTTATTTTCAATTATTAAGTTATTAGATTTATACTTCATATTATAATTGATTTATCGATATTCGAAATCTCTGATTGTTTTTCTTTATACTTAGGATCACCTTTTTTTCCACAAGAGTATATCAATAGAAAAACAAAAATTATAAAAAATATTTTTTTAATCATAATTTATTTTTATACTTAGATATCATTTTTTTTATGTTAGCAAAAGCTGTTCCTCCATAGGATTTTTTTGAATTCACAGAATTGTAAAGATCAAAAATTTTTAAAACATCATCTTTTAATCTTGGTTCAATTTTTTTTAATTCAAAAAGCGTTAATTCCTCAAGTTTCTTCTTTTTCTTTTCAGCCAAGTTGACTATAGCAGCTGTCTTTTCATAGGCACTTCTAAATGAAATCGAATAATTTTTAACCAAATAATCTGCTAAGTCAGTGGCTGTTAAAAAACCTGAACCAGCAAGTTTCAACATTTTTTTTTTATTTGGGCTAAGATTGTTTAAAATTTCATCTAAAATCTTCAGACAATTTATTAAAATCTCATTGGTTTTAAATAATATTTCCTTATCGTCTTGTAAATCTTTAAAATAAGATAGAGGTAATCCTTTAAGTATTGTTAACATTGAGAATAAATTTCCAAATACTGGCCCAGTCTTACCTCTTAAAAATTCTAATGAATCTGGATTCTTTTTTTGAGGCATTATTGATGATCCAGTAACAATTTTATCTGAAAGCTTTATTATTCCAAAACCATCAGAATTCCAAATAATTAGTTCCTCAGCTATTCTGGAAATATGCATTGAACAAACAGCACAACTATATAAATAATCTAATACAAAATCTCTATCAGATACTGTATCAATAGAATTGTTAGTTGGATTTGCAAAACCTAATTTTTTAGTAGTGTAATTTCGATCAATATTAAATGAGGTACCTGTTATTGCAGACACTCCTAAAGGATTTTCATTAAGATTTATCAAATTGTTTTTAAATCTTTTTTTATCTCGAGAAAACATTTCTACATACGCCATCAGATAATGAGCAAAAGAAACAGCCTGGGCATTTTTTAAATGTGTAAAAGCTGGCATAACTGTTTTTATATTCTTTTCTGCTACTCTCAAAGTAGACTTAATAACTTTATCTAAATTATTATCTATTTCATTTGTTACAAATTTCATCCAAAGTTTAAGGTCAGTAATAACCTGATCATTTCTTGATCTAGCAGTATGCAGATACCCAGCATCTTCACCAATAATTTGAAACAACCTTTTTTCAATACTCATATGAATATCTTCAAATTTTTTATTAAATATAAATTTGTCTTTTGAAATTTCTTTTTCAATTTTTTGTAAACCATATATTATTTTATTTTTAATTTTGAATGAGATTATTTTTTGTTTAAATAGCATCTCAACATGCACGATAGATCCAAGGATATCTTCCTTGTAAAGTTTTTTATCAATCTCTAATGAACTCCCTATCTTTTGAAAAAGACTAGAGGTGCCGTCCTTAATTCTGGTATTCCATATTGTCTGGTTGTTTTTATTTTTTGTCATGGTATTTAATTATACCTATTTAACATGAGAATTTTAATAATTTTTATTTTTTTATGCTTTAATTCATTTGCTAATGGTGTTCCAAGCATAAAAAATATCACATTACTCAAAGAGCCAAAAAAATATAATGGTTTGACGTTTTTAGATGAGAAAAATCAACAGTTAAATATTAAGGATTTTAGGGGCAACTTAGTGTTGCTTAATTTTTGGGCAACCTGGTGTGCTCCTTGCAAAGAGGAAATGCCTTCATTAGACTTACTTGTTCAAAATAAAAATCTGAGCAATTTAAAAATAATACCAATAAATATTGGGCAAGAAAATGTCAAGAAAACCCAAATTTTTTTTAATGATCTTGGAATTAAAAACTTAAAATTATACTATGATTCACCAATCACTCTTGCAAAAAAATTGTCTCTAAGAGGTATACCAACTACAATATTATTTAACAAGAATGGAGAAGAATTTGCAAGAATTATAGGATCTATTGATTTCAACAACGAACAATTTGTCGAATGGTTGAGTTCGTATAATTAGTTTTTAAAAAAATATGCGAATCCAACTAAAACAATTATAGCTATAAATTGTAACAATACTCTTAATTGCATTAATTTGTTTGAATATTTTTTGCTAGTCTCCCCACCTTTAAATAATGTCCCAATACCTAAAATCAAAACAACTCCAACAGCTAATAAAAGAGTTATAGATAATATTTTTATCAATATTCCTGAAATCATGTTTATATTGTAGGGTGTTTTAAAAAATAAAAAACATAAATATTTGACTATGACATTTTGCCTTGAAACTTTAATTATAAAACCAGAAAAAAATCAAGAAATTAAGAACGCTTTGATTTTACTTCACGGTTATGGAGGGGACGGTAAAGACATTAGTATGCTTTCATTAAATTGGAAAAGGCATTTACCTAACACCGTTTTTATTTGTCCAAATGGCCACGAAAAATGCTCCATTAGTCCCTTAGGTTATCAATGGTTTGATCTTAGCAAGGATGATCAGAAATATATTTTGGAGGAATCGAAAAAGGCTGAAAAAAAACTTAATCAATTTATCGATGAAATCAAAATTGAGTTCAATCTTCAGAATAATAAAATTTGTTTATCAGGATTTAGCCAGGGTTGTATGATGGCGATAAATATTGGTTTAACTTCTGATCAAAAATTTGGATGTATTGTTGGCTTTTCCGGAAAAATAATTAATCAAGAAGATTTGAAACTGAGAAAAAAGACAGCTTCAGATGTTCTCCTGATTCATGGTGACACAGATGAAATTGTCTCACCTAATTTCTTGTTGGAGGCAAAAGATTTTTTAATAAGGAATAATATTGATGTAGAAACTCATCTTATTAAAAATTGTCATCATCATATTCCTATTGAAGCATCAAGTATAGCATTAAATTATATCCTTAAAAAAATTTAATCATTGCTTAATATTGAAAAAATTTTTTTTTTAAGTTAAAATTTAATTATGAATAATTTCCTTGAACAAGAAGTTTCGCTAGAAAAATGTCCAGCGCTTGTCTTAAATGCAGATTACAGACCACTAAGTTATTATCCATTATCATTATGGTCATGGCAAGATACTGTAAAATCAGTTTTTTTAGATAGAGTAATAATCGTTAGTAATTATGATAGAATTGTGCGAAGTCCATCATTCGATATGCAGCTCCCTAGTGTGATTGCTTTGAAAGATTATATAGTTCCACAATCTAGACCAAGCTTCACAAGATTTAATGTTTTTTTAAGAGATAAATTTTCTTGTCAATATTGTGGAAGTGGAGATGAATTAACATTTGATCATTTGCTGCCAAGATCAAAAGGTGGAGAAACAAATTGGAACAATGTAGTTACTGCTTGTTCAGCTTGTAATGTAAAGAAAGGGGGAAAATTATTAAAATTATCTGGAATGAAACTTTCACAATCTCCTTATCAACCCTCAACTGAGGATTTACATAGAAACGGGAAAAATTTTCCACCAAATTACTTACACAAAAGTTGGATGGACTATTTGTATTGGGATGTAGAGCTGGAAGCTTAAGACTTAAACTTTTTCTGAAATACGAATTGCTATTTTTGAACCAGTTTTTATTATTTTATCCATAATCGAATAAAGACCTTTTTTTGAAGCACCCTCATCATAAGCAATATCCTTATGATCAAGTTCATCTTGTCTAAATTTTGTTATCTTTTTTTTCAACTCTTTTTCATCTGGGCCTAATTGATTAATTTGATCCAAATAATGTTTATCAATTACTTCCTCGACTGACGCAGTGCATAACATTGCTGCTTTTTTCCCTAATAAAGTTGAACCAAAGCCCAATCCAACTCCTAATAAATCCCATAAAGGTAAAAATTTTGTTGGTTTGATATTTCTTTTTTTTATTTCACTTTCAAAAAATTGACAATGTTCTATTTCATGTACCTTCATATCTTCTATTTTTTTTTTTAAATTTTCATCTTTAACAACTGTATTTAAAGCTAAAAGCTGGCCTTCATAAATTTTAACTGCACCTCTCTCACCAGCATGATCTACTCTTATAAATTCTTCAACTTTGCTATTCGTTTTTTTCATATTTAGTATAGATTTTTGAAAGGGTTATAATAAATATTAAACTAATTACAATATTAAAACTTGTCAGTGATAAACCTAAAATCTTAAATGTCACATCTTTACAGCTTACAATTCCCTCATTTAATTGTTTTAATAAATCCTCTCTTGAAATGTTTTCAGTAAAATCTCTTACAGCACAAACAGCTGATTCTTGAAAAAATCCTTGTTCAATTCCATAATGATAAATTGATATTGCAAAAGAAAAGATAGAGGTAAGAATTAATAGTAAAATAAGGAAATTTTCATTTTTTTTTAAGATAAAAATTGTAATTATTAAAAAAATATTTAATCCATAAGGAATTCTTTCTATTAAACATAAATTACAAGGTTGATGACCTAGAATGTGTTCTATAAAATATGCGAAAGTTAGTGCGATTAAACTAAATATGAAAATTATTTTTAGGTAAAATTCTCCTTTTTGATTAAACATGTGATTTAAAGATTAAATAAAATATCATACAAACTATTACAATTAGCACTCCAATAATTGTAAACCATTTTGCTCCATGTTTATCCATAAATTTACTAAATAAACCCTCAAATTTATAAGACAAGTACGAAACAATGAAAAAACGTAAACCCCTTGAGATTAAACTTATAAATATAAATATTAAAAAATTAAATCCAATCAAACCGCTAGCAATAGTAAAAACTTTATAAGGAAGAGGAGTAAAACCTGCTAAAAAAAGTATACTTAACCAAGCGTAAAATCCATTACTATTGATTAAATTATCTTTAATATAAGATAGTTTATCCTCGTAATCGTAAAAACTCACAATATGTGTTCCAAAATCAAAAAAGAATGCTCCTATAAAATATCCAAATATACCACCCATAACAGAAAAAATTGTTGCGATTAGAAAGATTTTTATAAAATCATCTTTTTTTGATATGACCATAGGAACTATCATAATATCAGGTGGGATAGGAAAAAAAGAGCTTTCAATAAATGAAACAATGGCCAAGTAATATTTAGAACTTTTATGCGCTGCTAAATCTAAACATTTTTTGTAAAGACTTTTAAACATTTTTTGGTTTTAATATAATTTTAGTTCTTATACTATTTAATTTATTAATAAACAATTAAGGGCGAATGGCGGAACTGGTAGACGCGCACGACTCAAAATCGTGTTTCGCAAGAAG
>MDTG01440154.1_pt1 | contig 11011 bp, 10 predicted proteins | sample 811421 | NCBI WGS metagenome assembly MDTG01 (sample SAMN05326645, study PRJNA326480) | marine metagenome | isolation source: seawater | place: Pacific Ocean: South East | collected 2011 | reverse complement strand
GTTTATATCATATGGGATATGTGTGCTGTAAAACAGACATGCCACCACACAAAGACAAGTTTGAAACAGGTTCACACAGGATATTACTAGTGCTAAGTGATAACTGTATACACATACACAGAACAGACTTGCCCAATGTAACTGTACATAAAGGTGATTTCTTTGCCATAGACACTAGAAAAGAACATGGTGCTAGTGTGCTTTCAGGAGATCCTCATCAAGAATATCTTATCATAGAGAACTTTTGGTATCGTTTCGAGGATTTGCCCCAACATTTATACAGTATCAGTCAGTAAAATTTGTGCTTTACGCCGCGGAGGCGCTTCGCTTCGCTCAGCACCTGTGTAAGGATGCCCGCCGCTCGCCATTAACACTAGTTATAATTACTCTACTTAAAGCCTATCTGCATGTATCTGGTGTATGCTGGAGTCTGCATTTCCCCCACATAAGCAGTATATGATAGAGGATATACTTGTTGCATGTGTTCGATACTGTCACACACGTTCACATGACCATCAAACTCTGTGCTGTTGTTGGTCTGCATTACCACTAACTGTTTATCACTTATACTGTCGAACCATTCTGTGTTCATGTGTTCGCTACTGGTATTGATTATTATGTGAGGCGTAACATCAATTAGTTCTCCCCCGGTTTCAAACTGCATGTTACTGCAATCTAATTGTGTTACGTCTGCACATACCCCTTTGTATTTCCACCCGGCTAAGTATCTTTGGTTCAACTTCTCTGATATGTGTACACATTCAGGATCAGCATCTATGCCATATACTCTGTCTATAGTCATCATTCTGTGTAATGGATCAACTAATGCTCCAATCCAACTGCCCAATATAGCCACAGTTATATCTGCTGTGAACTCTACTTTGTTCAGTTCCCCCAGTAGCCAACTCTTTGATGCCAACTGTCCTTTGCTGTAAGCATGTCTTGGATAGTAGTTTGCATGTTGCTGTAAGTGTTCAAACTGACTCATTCTGATTTGAAATGCTCCAGCATCTATGTAATCACTTACTGCCTCCCAAGTTTCTAGTTTAATTGTTTCCACTGTAATACTCCTCTAACCAAGCATAGTCATTGATTAGTTCTAATGCTGTTATGTTCCCCCGGTTGCGTCCTGCATAGTCATTGCCCTGTTCTGCCCCTGCTCTTGCTTGTTCCCAGTAGTCTCCCTCACTGGAGTTAAGCCATGCACCCAAACGTTGTTGTGCATCTGGATCTACACTAGTAGCCAACTTAACACATTCCCTAAAGGCACTACGCCATGTGCTGTAAGCATCTGTGTTGAATCTAGTAGTACAAGCAACCTGTGGCATTACTTTGAATCGTTTGCTCAAGCCTGTTGTAAAGTCTATGCCCCAAGTGTTTGCTCCCCTAATTTGATTAGTGTTAAACAGTTTAACACCACCATAGCCGTAAGTATCGCCTGTGATAGGGTTAGCACTATTCCACACATGAGTTACGTCTTGGTCATACACATCAGGTATATAACTAAAGTCAAAGTCGTCAACTACTTCAGCATCACCATCCACTACCCAGAACATGCTGGTATCCACTAGTTCACTGGCTTGTTTGTGTGCATTGAATATACCTTCAACGTCTTCTACTAATAGTGTGCCTTCTGGTAACTGTGATAACAGTTGTTTGCTGTTAGTCTGCTTGTATGTTATTAACACTATGTCATATGGCTTGTATACACTAGCCTGTTGTTTAACATACTGTAGTTTACCACGTGGCATTTTGTTTAACTGTATGTCATCTGATGTTAATCCTTCTATGTCTTTGTGCCACAAACGTATGCCACCGTAACTGTGAGGCATGTTTGTTCTTGGATTTACACGTTGCCATGTGTGTATTTTATTTAAACTGTCTAATTGTGGTGTATAATTAAACTTAAATTCATCTATTGCAGTTACGTCTGGGTCTATAGTATAGAAGTATTCTGCTTTATTCTGTGATTTAAACTCATTTAATTGTTTTAATAAAGGAGTTTCTGTGTTAAATGCATAGCATTTCCACGTTGTAGGTTGACTTGCTACCCTATATACAGTTTTTAAATCCTCAAATGTATTATTAATTAATTGTTTAATAGTATATTTGTTATCTGTAAATGTATTTTTAGGTATTAATCTAACTCCACGTTTATTATCTTCGCTGTCTAACCACACATGTACTACATGTTCTTCCCATTTTGTAGGCACATAATCAAACTTCCAGTCACCTGCTAGTGTTATATGTGGATCAACTGCCCAATACATTGTGCTTTCACAGTCTGTATCAAACAGATTTAACTGTTCTAGTATATCAGTATCGCTGTTTAAGTAGCAAATAGGATATTCTTTTTGCTCTCCTGCTACTGCATCAAGTATTAATTGGTCAGGTATACTGCATGTTAGCACTTGTTCGTCAGTTAATTGTGTAGCATCATACGTTGTGGGCCACAATCTAAGTCCGCCATGCCCAATAACTAAGCCTTCTGAGTCTGTTCTTTTCCATACATGTACTATATTACTGTTATCTACATGTGGAATAATACTTTGTTTAATAATATTATTGTCTAATTCAATGTCTGGATCTACTGTCCACACATATCCTACGTGTTTGTGCTTGTCAATAATGCTTTGTACTTCAGCACTAGTCATGTTTTCTAATTGTTCTACGGGCCAAATAGGATCTTTACTAGCCACACTAGGCATTTCTTTTAATTTATTATAACTGTTCTCTTTGATTTCTTGCTCTGTGTATGTACCCACAGGCATTAATTTAACACCAGACTGCTTACTGTTGCTGTCATGTTGCCATATGTGTACTACATCTTTGTCATATTGTGTTGGATAGTAACTGAAATCAAAGTCGTCGAATACCTCTGTATGTGCATCTACTACCCAGAACATACCTACATCACATCGGCTACACAGACGCTCGTAGACGTCGTCTAACGGTTGAAGTAGTTCTTCCGGCTGTATGTGGTACACTGGATATTCTTTTTGGGTACAAGCAGGTTCTCGCATGTACTTAGGTCTACCTTTGCCTTCTCTCTTATGACGCAAACTAACTCCACCATAATCATATTGCTTACCTGTTATAGGATTAAGTTTTTGCCATACATGTTGCTTACCTTCATCAAACACATTAGGTTGAAAATCAAAGTCGAAATCATCTAATACAATTACGTTAGGATCTATTACCCAGAACCAATCATACTTGCTTTCTTTAATTCCTTCGTCATAACTATTAAATGTTTGGAATTCATAATTTAATTGTACAGGACTTATGTCATGTACTTGAACTTCACCATTCCAATCCTTAGGCATCCATACAACTTGCCCACCATTAAATATATGTTTCATGTTTTTCTGGAAAACACTAGGACTCCAATTAATATTTGTTATTGTATTAAATGCTTCAGGTATAATCCAACAGTCAATATCTACTTCTGTAAGTGTGCCGTCTGAGTATACAATAGGATATGATCGTCCTCCCACTGGATTACTGTCGATAAACTTTGCATCGGATCCCACATTCTTTGGTACAAGTTTGATACCTCCTGCTCTGTTGTCGCTGACATTTTTAATTGCTCTTGGGTATTTGTGTTCCAAGTCATTTGGAAACTTGAAAACGTGTATGTATTTTTGGTCGAACTGTAGTGGTACATATTTAAACTCCTCATTTATTTGATGTTCACTATCTATTAACCAGAACATTTTAGTTCTGCTTTTTCTTGCATACGTCTCATAGTCATTAATATTATCGGAATAAAATATATCATAACGTACTGGACATATATCTTCTTGATATTTGTGTTTAGTAATATCGAATTCTTTATTAATTAATCTAATACCGCCACATCTATTATCCCACGGGTCTGTATTATCTGTGGGATATCGTTCTTCTAAGTGTCCAGGTATTTTAAATACGTGAATATAATCACGTTCATGCTCTGCAGGCACATATAATAACTTGCCATTAAATAGATATTCTCTATCTACTATCCAAAACCAATCTGTTTTACTACGTTCTGCATACTCGCTATATGTCTCTGCTGTAAATTCAGACTCGTCTACAAAGAATACATCATAGTTTTCGTCCTCAATAGGACATGCTGGATGTATTTTAGTCTCTGATTCTTTCCAATTAATTGGTATTAATCTAATACCACCCATGGCTAACGGATACTTTTCTTGTAATTGGTATGGCATTTTAAATGAATGCACCATAGTATCCTCAAAAGGATTAGGTACCCAGTCAACTGTTTTAACATTTATAGTATGTTCTCTATCAATTAACCATACATATTCGTCATTAAATATATCTCGTTGTGCATAATCCTCTACATCTTCTACATATAATATAGGATAAACTATATTAGCATCTAGGAAGCCGTGGTATTTTGTATCTGCTTGTTCCCAATTATTAGGATATAATTTAATACCGCCTTCCTTTTCTGGATATTTGTGTTCTAGTTGTCCACGTAAATGAAAACTATGAATAAAATTAGGTTCGAAATTCCCCGGTGCCCAATTAATATCTTCTGCTAATTTATATTCTGGATCTACACACCACACATGACTACTAGTATTATTGTTTTTAAAATAGTCTTCGGGTGTTAATTGATTTAATATTGTAAATGTTTTAGCACATACTACTTCATTATGATGATATGTATCAGTATATAAGTCATGTTTTTTAGGTTTTAAATATAATCCACCGTAGTTTGCACTATGCCATTTCCAAATATGTACATATCTATTAACATGTACATCAGGAACGTAATCAAATACACTCCAATCTGTTATTGTAATATCAGATTCAACAAGCCAATACAGTCTAGTTTTAGTTTTAATATCTTTTTCATTTGATATTTGCTTTGCAAACGGAAAACGTTCTTGTAATGATGTATTATTTCCTATATAAAATATATCGTACATTACTTCGCCTTCTGTAAATTAATATTTAATTCACCTATTATTGCATTAATATAATGATTAATATGTGTCAAGCCCATGTCTGCTTTTTCTAATTCTGCAAAATACAATTGATTCATACTGTACGGACAGTCGTCTCTATGAAACCTAGGAGATATTCCGCACACATGACACTTGTCTTTTAATTTATAAAACATTGCTTCTTCATGTGTTAGTTCAGGATCGTACAGCCAAGGCTCACTACTTATTTGCGAATTAGTAATCTCTCCAAAGTCGTGATCCGCTAGGAGTTCTTTGATATATTCTGATATACCAATTTTCTTAACTCTATCGATTACTTCTTGTTCTACTCTAATCGTCACTGATGTGTACCTTAACTCCGTAATGGGTTTCAAAAGCATGTGCGTCTTCAATAGTATTCACTATAGGTTGCCCTTTAATATTAAGACTCGTATTGAGTACAATAGGACATCCTGACTCTTCATGCCATTTGGATAGTGCATTATATAGTTCAGGGTGCTGTTCTTTATTAACAGTCTGAACTCTGCTTGTACCATCCCCATGTACGACAGCAGGTATTTCATCTGGCTTCTTACACTTAGCAACGAATTGCATGTACGGACTATCTGTATTACCGCCCGGCATGTAAAACCAATCACTAGCATGTTCTTGTAAAACAATAGGAGCAAAAGGTCTAAACTTTTGCCTACGTTTGATTTCGTTTACTCTATCCTTAATTGTTTCCCCGCGTGGATCAGCAAACAAACTTCTGTTACCTAATGCTCTAGGACCAAACTCGGCTTTGCCATTAGCAACTCCGAATATCTCACCTTTCCTTAGACTTTCTAAGAATTTCTTTTCGGGCCATGTGCCTTCTATATTATAACCTAAGTACGGCCCTTCCCATTTTGCTTTTTGCAATGTGTTATAATAATTATATAATGCCGCGGCACCTAAACTACTTCCAGCATCTCCTGGATTAGGCATTATATGTAATCCGCTAAATATTTTATATAAACTACTATTGGCTACACAATTTAATGCACAGCCTCCCATAAAAACTAAATTGTTTGAATTGGTTAGTCGTTTTGCCAATGTTGCATAAGACATTATGCGTTGCTCACAAACTTGCTGAGCACTAGCGGCTAAGTCAAATTGTACTTGTTCTTTTTTTAAGTTTGTCTTTGACATAAAGTTTTTAGGTAAACCCTTTGACATGTTTACAGTATGTAAGCATTCATGTAAATTTTTATTAGTTACTTCAGCATGTTTAAATAGTTCGTTATTAATTTTATCAGCATAGATAGGTTTACCATACGCCGCCATACCCATTAATACATATTCATCTTCCATAGGCTTTAATCCTACAGCATGTGTAACCGCACTATAAAATAATCCTAAACTGTTAGGAAATTTTGTTTGGTGTTTAAGTGTTAATGTATCAGTTGCATACTTGTCGTAATGATATATTGTTGCTGTTTGGAATTCTCCTATGGCATCAATAGTCATAATAGCGGATTCATTAAACGCACTAGTCATAATGCCTGCCCCTGCATGTGACTCGTGGTGCTTAGTATGTGATATTGGTATACCTGCTAGTTCTGGATAAAACTTTCTTATCCATTGTTCAGCAGTAATCTCTGTTAGTGCCGCCTTGATACTCGGCCATGTAAATTGTTTTAACCTTCTTAAGTTTTTAAGTTGACTACTTTCGTGTAATACAATTACATCAGGTAAGCCGTGCTTCAATGCATCGGCAATTAGTTCATGATTCAAGTAAGGATCGTTTTTTATTCTACTGTAACGTTCTGCATGTCCGGCAAATACTATATTGCTTTCTTCCATTACTGTAACAGAAGCATCATGAAACATGCAACTTATTCCAAGTATTCTCATCTATATATAAACGGATCTGACTTTCGAATTTGGTCCAACTTCTTCTTAAGCAGTTCCTCTTCCTCTTTGCTTAGTTTAGGTTCACTTGTCGGAACCTTGGGTGCTGTACCACTCATAACATCTGCCGCATCATCTACAGCAGAAGGTATTGGGTTACCTTGTAAGTCTCCCATGTCTACAATGTTATCTGGTTTCCCTAGTTCGTTCTTTTCTTCGTTACTCATTATGTCTCCAATAACTTTTTAACTTTATTTAATGATTTAAAATAATGTTTTGTTAGTTCTACTCCATACCAAACGCCTTGTTTCTGTACAGCCTTTCTACTATCCTCTAATACATAATAAGGTATAAACAATAACTTGTCTTTAAATATTCTGTAGTCTTTTCCTTTTTCTACTAATGTCATCATTTTGATTCTATAAACTCTATAATTTCTTTTGCATATAGACTATGTATATGTTTATCTGCATGTAACCATGGTGTGAAATGTTCTTTGTTTTCGTCTGTGTTATACTTTTCTATAAAACTTTCGTGCTTATTATAAAACACATCATTAGGAAATACATGTTCTAAGTGTTGCATATTCAACGACTGCCATGCATCTTCTGGTATACTAGCACAATTATTTACCTGCACATGGTCTACATTAACTGATTTTAAGAACGAGTTTAATGCAATCATGTATGTAATCTTTTTAAATAATCCAAAATCATATGCTGTATGATACAACTGTAAAAACTTAAACCAGTTTGTGAAGTCAGGTTTACCATCTTCTTTCTGAAAGAACTGTGGATCTGTGCCATTACACCAACTGTAACGTTTGCCTTCCCATTCGAATTCTAATCGTTCATTGGTAGTCCACCCCACAGTAATAAACAATTCAGATACATCATCTCCATTTGCAATCCATTTACTAACAAAGTCAATGCATGTTCTCATTATATATTCATTACTGCCACCCGGGACTGATTCGTTTATATAATTTAAGTTATTGTCTATTGCTAGTTGTCCGGGCCAAGCATTGTTAGTATTTTGTTTAATACTTGATGTTATACCAGGTCCAGCAATTTCACTGCCTGCCATATGACTGCACCCAATAGCATATAGGTATTTTTTATCTTTAAGTTTCATATAATAACTTATATAAGTCTGGCAAACTGTCTGCCATACTTTGATTCCTTTTACTGTCTAATAATGCTGTATACTCTTTGAATATTTTCATTTGCTCTTCTGAGTCTTCGTTATAATTTTCTTTTAATGCTTTTATAAGTCCTAATACTGTTTGCTTGTTACGTTCGTCTTCTGCAAAGTATGTACTTGTTGCTGACCAAGTTTCCAAATGTTTTACAGCCGCATCTCTAACATTCTGCGGTAAGTTTCTAATGTCTAAACATTTAGGATAATTGTTTAATAAGAAACTGATATCAATTCGTCTGCCTGTTTCTTTTTGTATAAGTTCTGCATAATCAATTAAGTCTGTAACATTTAATATATTATATATTTGTACAACTGGACTGAACAGCAAGTTACCTACTACATCTGATGTAGCATAGTCTCTGATATGCTTATCTACTATACTCCAAGTGCTACCACTTCTAATATATTCGTTTGTTGTACCATAGCCATCAACACTTAAACACATCAACACACTCTTAAACTTGGCTATTAAATCTAAGAACCTCGGTTGTATGTTTGTCATATTACTATTGAATACTAAATCTATATTATCGTTTATTCCGAGCTCGACACATTTTTCGAGGATCCAATACACACGTTGTATAATTGTGGGCTCACCCCCTGTGAAGTAAAGCCTGTTGACATTAGGCAACCACTCTTCCACTGTGCTAAGGAACCCAGGATCATCAAACCAAGGCTGAGTATAATCGCTAAAGTCATTCCAATGACTTGTTTTAACGATAAAGTCTCTTTCTTCTTCTGTGTATAATTCTTCATCTTTTAACTCTTTATATATTGCACTACTGTTTTGACTTTGACACATTCTGCAACGTAGGTTACATAGTGTGCCTAATCTAAAGTCTAAGTACTGCGGACTCTCTTCGACAACATAATCGTTGTCAATACTTTTGTCTACTATTTGTTTTATGTTGTCTGCTTCTCTATGGAACCCCATCCAGTCTTGAATGTAGTTCTCTCTGTAACTAGGTATGCCTAAGTCTTCAAGTTCGTAACATGGTTCACAACCTTCTACCCGTTCGCCTTCTATCATTTGTTTTCTAATTTTGCGATAGTGATTGTTATTCCATACTGTAGATATATCATCACCTTTGTTTAACATTAATATACTGCCATCGTCTTTTTTAATTTGACCATTTGCAACACAACAAAAATTTATTGTACTACTAGGCTGTGTCATGATATGTATCCAAGGATACGGACAAAATGTTTTACTATAGTCGGTCATGTTTATTTCCTGCTCCTATAGTGTGTATCTCGTCCATGAATTGCATAGTATCGCTTTTCTTAAAGAATGGCTCCAAGTGTTGCCATAGTTCAGGGAACGTGTCTGCTATACTTTCGTTTCTGTACTTGTCGCTGAACATTGTTTGTCTTGTTAATTCATCCATGTACCCTACATAGTGTTCTTGGTTCATGTAGTTTAATGTTGTTTGTATTCTAGGATCGTTGTGCCCTTTTAACTTTTCTGTAATTGCATTCTTTACTTGCTTAGGTAATGCTTTAGGACTTATGTGCTTTGGCTCGTACACCATATTAAAATGTATGTCACAGTCTACATTATTATCTAGTTGCCATGTAAGTATCTCATCCATAGACATTATATTAAACAAACTAACTGTATAAAAAATATTCAAGTCTATAAAGTCATGCTGATTAAACTTATGGAAATTATCTACTACTACATCAAAGTCTTGCGGATGTCTTATATAATTAAACTGTTTACCTACTCCATCTATACTAAAGAATATTTGTACTTGTTTAAATTCTTTCCATAATGCTATAGCATGTTCAGGATATATTGAACCGTTTGTATTATAACTAATGCTTATATCTTTTGCTCTATCTTTGTCTACAAGGCTTTGCAATATATCAAAATGTCTTTTAATTAAAAACGGCTCGCCGCCAAAGAACTCTAGACTTTCAACTTCATCAATTTGGTCTTCTAAGTTATCCCAAAACTCTTCGTTTAGTTCGGGCCAACGTCCTTGCCTACCCATTAACTTTGCAAAGTGATTTGTATCGCCATCACGTTCTTGTTCTTCTGGTACCCACTGGCTACTTGCAAAACTTGTACATATTCTACATTTAGTATTACAGATGTTTCCTAATTTTAAATCCATACTCTTAGGCTTATTAAGTTTATCTAAATCTTCTGTATGATGTGCGAACTTTTTAAGTTCTCGTAAACGTTTACTTTCTATGCCAGCATCTTCTTCGTTCCAACAATTAAAACATGACGCAGGTTTTTCTCCTGCTAAGAAGTCAGCCTTTAAGTCTGCAAGCCACTTACTATCCCAAGCATCTTTAAGTGTGCCACCATCTGCTAAGTTGAACTCTGGAACAGTTTCTTGCATAACACAACACACAGCCACAGAGCCATCCGTCCTGGCTTCCTGATTGATCCATGGTAGTATGCAAAAATGTTCTGGCTTATTCATCGTACTATTTCTATATCGCTCTCTGTTTCTATTACTACTCTTGCTCCACACGATAATATCTTTTTACCTTCTTCTCCGTATATAACTTTGCTAGGGCCTTTTACTTCTACCTCATGGCAGTAAGTATTACTCCTGCCTTCTTTAATTGTTATAACAGGTTCGTTGGTTCCGTGTTTTAAGTTACTTCTAATTTTGTGTTGGTTAACGTGTATGTACTTCTTACTCATTTTTACTTTTCTCAAATTGTCTATTTGCTTGACGTTGCATACTCAATTCAAGTTGCCTATCAAACCAATTTCTAAACCACTGTCTAATCTTCCCCATGGTCTCCCCTAAAATGTCTTTCTATTGCTAGTTTACAACTGTAAAATGCTAAGTAGAATCCTGCAATAAATGTAGCAATTATTAATGTGAATACCCAATTAATAGGATCAGTCAAATTCATAAATAAATTTATGTAAGCATCAGCATCACTTTGATTACGGCTTTCACCAAACTCTTCTTCGTAATACTTGTCTATGCCCTCCTCAACTATTTGTTGGT
>MDTG01263170.1_pt1 | contig 11011 bp, 5 predicted proteins | sample 811421 | NCBI WGS metagenome assembly MDTG01 (sample SAMN05326645, study PRJNA326480) | marine metagenome | isolation source: seawater | place: Pacific Ocean: South East | collected 2011 | reverse complement strand
TTTTAAATCATTATAAATTTTTGAGAAAAGTTCCTCATAGTAGTAAATATTATCCAAATTAAGATTATCGTCATTTGAATCAACATCTAAATTAAATTTTAAAATTGTCTTAAAATCATTTCGTGATCCAGGAGATATTAAATATGATCCAATTTTTATGTCAAAAAAATTATTGATTTTAATTCCATGTGTATGAAGAAGTTTGGACAAAGATTTATGATTAAAAACGATTTTTTTTGTATCACTTTCAAAAAAGTATTTAAATGAATAAAGGAGTTCTTCAGTTTTCTCTTTTTCTGCTTTAATATAGTATACAGATGCTTTGCTCCAACAGAAACATAAATAAATATAATTTTCATAATATTTCACATCAAAACTAAATTTTTTTGTTTTTTTAAGCTTTTGTTTTAAAATAAAAATTCCGGTTTTTCCGCTAATTTGTTGACTTACAAAATTCCCCTTAAATTCTTCTTTTGAAGCACTTTTCTCAGTTGTCTTATGATCATATTTTTGATTGAATAATTTAAAATAATTTTCCTTCAACCTTTTAAATTCTAACTCCTCAAAAATTGAGAGAACCATTTCGTTTGATGGTTTTGAAATTTTTAGATTTTCAAGATCATATTTAATTGGAACGTCAGTAATAATTGTAGCAAGTTTTTTAGAAAGTATTGCTAGTTCTTGATTATCCTCAACCTTTTCCTTCAACTTTCCTTTAAGCTTGCTAGTATTTTTATATAAGCCTTCAATTGATCCATAATCTTTTAAAAATTTTTTTGCAGTTTTATCACCAACGCCAGGTATGCCTGGAATGTTGTCAACTGAGTCGCCCATCATTCCCAAATAATCAATCACTTTTATTGGAGAGTCGATTTCAAATTTTTTATTAATTTCCTGGACTCCCATAATTTCTATATCATTTCCAAATCTTGCTGGTTTGTAAAGAAAAATATTTTCAGTAACTAATTGTGCAAAGTCTTTATCAGGCGTTACCATGTAAACCTTAAAATCTTTTTTTTCTGCACTTTTCGCAACAGTTCCAATTATATCATCAGCCTCATATCCCTCCAAATCTAAAGTTGTAATTCCTAAACCATTTAAAATATCATATATATAAGGAATTGAGTCTAATATCACTTCCGGCGTAGCATTCCTGTTGGATTTATATTCACTATAAATTGAAGATCTATCTGCTGAACCCCCTTTATCAAAAACTACTGATAAATAATCTGGATTTTCTCTTCTCTTTATATCAAAAATAGAATTAAAAAAGCCCAGAATAGCACTTGTTTCAAAACCTTTTGAGTTAACAATTGGATTTTTAATAAATGCATAATATGCTCTGAAAATTAAAGCATATGCATCTATTAAAAAAAGTTTTTTTTTTGACATCAAAACTAATTTACAAAGTATTGTAGGAAATTGATTAGTTTTTTAGAAATAGAGTAAAAAATATTGAGTTTTATATTAATATTTAAAAAATGCTATTTTTACCTTAAATTTTTTTGATGGCAAAATTTGGAGAATTAATAAATTCTGATTTACCAATTTTATTAGACTTTTACACTGACTGGAATGAATCTTCCTCCTTAATGCATCCCGTTTTGAGAGATGTTGCGGCCGCAATTGGTGATAAAGGAAAAGTTATAAAGATTAATGTAGATAAAAATAATGAGCTAGCTCAAGCTTTAAGAATAAAAGGTTTACCAACGCTTATGATTTATAAATCAGGTGAAATGATGTGGAGACAAAGCGGTGAACAAGATGCCAATACATTGATCAACTTAATCAATGAGTTCATCTAATTTATTTATTTCCTGAATTAAAAAATTTTCATTTTCAAAATTTGAAATAATTTCTAACAAATCTTTTAAGTTGCTTACTTCATCATCAATTAAGTTTTGAATATATTCTTGGTTTGGACTATCCTTTGAAACTTTTAAAAGTCTTAATCTGTCAAGCATTTCCAATGAAATATCTTCATATAATAACCTCCCCTTTTCTTTATTTAATGAATATAGAGGTTCAAGAAAACTAATTAGATAATTGAAATAATCGTAACTACCATAAAAATCTTTATAGACTTTCGTCTTATCAATAAATCTCACAATTGAATTTTCAATTTCACTAAATTTATATTTACTTTCAATTTGATCTTCAACTAGACTTCTTAGCCTTTCTGTATAAGTAAATATATTTTCAGCATTATCACTTTTATTAAAATTTTTATTATTGTAAAATTTGGAGTAATAGTGGACATATTCGAAATATTTATTTTCAATTTCTTTATAAATTGAATAACCTTTATCGTACTTGTTTAAAGAATAATAGGTTTTAATGTAAGGCTCACTCAGCGTATAATAACCATAGAAATCAATTGGCATTTTTTCAAGAGATAAGTCTAGAATTTCTTCTGCTTTTTCAATTTCACCAATTTCAATCAAGGACTCAGATAGCCTGTGCAAATTACTTCTAAATGATATGCTGTTTTTTCTAGTTTCTGGATCATGATAAATTTCGGAGCTCTGACTATTACCCCATTCCCATTTTTTTACAATATTATACATTCTGTTAGCCTCTATTCTGCCCATTTGATATGGGTTGTTTTCATCAACTGGAGTCTTAATGGGTACTAATTTATAAACTAGACCGTCCAATTGTAAATAGTCTTTCATCCATATATACTCAGAATCTTTATAACTACCACCCGTAAAATATATAGGTCTTTTCCAGTTGTTTTTTGATAGAATATCTAACATTAAAATTTGGTTTTTATATAAACCGCTTTTTGGAAGATCAATATCTATATAGTTTACAATCTTATCATAATCTGATGGATCAATTATTCCACTATTTATTACATTTTCTTTATCAACATAAAATCTAACTTTATTTGTAGGATAATAAACCATATTTTGAGTAAAAAGTGGAATATTTTTTAATTCGTCTGATTCATAACCATATTGCTTTAATAAAAACCTGTATTTCGTTCTTTCATTGTCACTGCTAATCCAACTTATGAAATCTTTTAAATCCCATCTAGTTGAATCAATTATGTTTTCGAATTTTATATAATCTCGGATACCATATGTATATTGACTGTGTTCAAGAGTTGATTGTATTGGATTACTTTTATAAGCTTTTCTCTTCATCTGGTCCATGTACCAATCTGTTGCCAATAAACTTGTATTTATTGTTCTTACATCTGTTCTATAATTTTCAATTTCCTGTGCATACCAAAGTGCAAATGTATCATTATCTCCGATTGTATAAATTATTGCTTGCCTATCCTCATCAATAGAATCTAAATATGCTTTTGCTAAACTTTGTGCGGTATATCTTCCGGACCGATCATGATCATCCCAATTATTCGTAACCAAAATTATAGGACACGAAAAACATAAAATTGAAGTTATAATTAATGTTGAGTAGCTATTGAGTTTTTTTTCAAAAAAATTGAATATTGATAAAAAACTATATCCAATAAAAATACAGAAAGTGTAAAAGGACCCAACAAGAGCATAATCACGTTCTCGAGGCTCATAAATTCTTTCATTTAGGTAAAATTTAAGCGCCAACCCTGTGAAAAAAAATAAAATAATTAAAGGCCAAAAATTCTTAAAATCTTTCTTATATAAAAAAATGAGACCAATAAAACCAAGTATTAATGGAATAAAATAATAAGTATTCCTTGCTTTGTTTGTTTTTAAATCTGTTGGTAAATTTTTCTGAGGACCTAAACGATATTCATCAATAAAATTTATTCCACTTAACCAATTACCGTTTTCGGAACCACCTCTCCATTGTATATCATTTTGACGTCCTGCAAAATTCCATAAAAAATATCTGATATACATTTTGTTAACCTGGAATAATAAAAAATATTTGAGGTTAGAAGCTAAAGACGGTTTACTGACATCAAGGTAAGATCCATAATTACTTAAAAATTGATGATACTCATCTGAGCTTACATCATTTGAGTCAATATTTGTTTTAATTTGCTCAACAATCTGAACTAGTTGTTCTTGATTATTAAATTCGGCTTTAATTGAAAAATCTAAAAATCCAGTAAACTTTAAGTAGTTGACTGCATTTTCTGAGCTCCACATTCTCGGGAAAAAACCAATATGTTTTCTGTTATTATTGAGTTTCCCTTTTTTCCAATCATTAACAATTATATATTTATTTTTTTTATAATCGCGTTCATATTTTGGTTTGTCGTCTTTATATGGTTCATCCTCATCTTGACCTGAATAAATATCAGAGAACATAGGTCCCTTAAACAGATAAGTATCAGGATATTGTTCTAAATTGTAGTAAGCTAAAAGAGATCTCGCATCGGAGGGTGCATTTTCATTAATAACTGTATTAGCATTTGATCTTATCGGAATCATTAACCATGATGAAAATCCTATGAATATAAAGGTTATGCATAGAGTTATAGTGTTTAGTAAGTATTGGTTTTTGCGTTGACTTCTACTTAATATCAAATAGATTATAAATATCATTGCTGTTGCTGAAAAAATAGTTCCAAAATTGAACGGAAGCCCTATTTCATTCACGAAAAACACTTCGAGATAACCAAAAATTGACAATGTAGACGGAAGCAGAAGTTTAAATATAAAAAGTAGTATTGATATGGAAATAACATTTGCTAATAAAAAAGATTTTACAGTGAATGAATATTTCTTAAAATAATAAAGTAAGCCAATTGCTGGTATTGCAAGAAGACCCATGAAATGAACTCCAAAAGATAAACCTATAACAAAACATATTAAAATTAACCATTTGTCACCTCTGTAAGAGTCTAAATTTTCAACCCATTTTAATCCGAGCCAAAAGAGTAATGACAATATCAATGTAGCCATTGCGTATACTTCAGCTTCAACAGCATTAAACCAAAAACTATCTGTGAATGTGAATGTCAAGCAACCTAGAATTGAACTGCCAAATATTTTAAAAGCCTTATTTACCGAAATTTGCTGGTCTTCATTACCAATATTTTGCTTTATTAGATGTGAAATGGACCAGAACAAAAATAGTAGGGTTAATGCGCTTGATGTTACTGACATCATATTTACAGTTAGTGCAATTTGATCTGATTCAAATGCAAGAGTTGAAAAAATAGCTCCAAGCATTTGAAAAAGTGGGGCCCCAGGTGGATGACCAACTTGTAACTTCGCTGATGTAGAGATATATTCTGCACAATCCCAATAACTTGCAGTTGGCTCAACAGTTAGGGTGAAAATAACAAACGAAAAAACCGCTACAATAATGCCAATTATTGTATTTGAAGAACGATAATTAATTTTTTTCATTTAGAACACGAAAATAAGCATTAGAAATTAAATTGGAATTAAACAAATTTAGTTTGTCTAAGCACTAACTTTTATTAAATTTGCCATCCAATTGGCCTATGGTGTAACTGGCAACACGTCTGGTTTTGGTCCAGAAGAGTCTAGGTTCGATCCCTAGTAGGCCAACAATTGTTGTATTTTTTTATATTTGCACAGCAGTTTGAAAATATGAGGGGACATTGTCCCCTTATTTATTACAGACACATAAAATAAAATAGATATGGATAATTTATCGCTAATAGAATCCTTTTCAGAATTCAAAGATGAAAAATTAATTGACAGAGTTACATTAATGTCAATTCTAGAGGAGGTTTTTAGGAACACCCTGAAAAGAAAATTTGGTGACGATGAAAATTTTGACATTATTATAAATCCAGACAAAGGTGATTTAGAAATTTGGAGAAATAGAGTTGTTGTTAAAGACACAGAGGTTGAGGATGAAAATAGTCAAATTTCTTTGTCAGAAGCTAGAAAAATAGAGCCTGATTTCGAAGTCGGAGAAGATGTTTCTGAGGAAGTCAAGTTAATAGATTTGGGAAGAAGAGTAGTCCTTTCATTAAGACAGAATTTAGTTGCTAAAATTCACGAACATGATAACGGAATAGTATATAAACAATTTGTTGATTTAGTAGGAGAAATTTATTCGGCTGAAGTTCATCACATTCGACACAACGTAGTAATACTGATTGACGACGATGGCAATGAAATTATAATGCCTAAAGACAGACAAATACCGTCTGATTTTTATCGTAAAGGAGATACAGTAAGGGGAATCATTGAGCTTGTTGAATTAAAGGGTTCAAAACCTGTTATAATTATGTCAAGAACATCTCCCAAGTTTCTTGAAAAATTGTTTGAGCAAGACATTCCAGAAGTTTTTGATGGTCTTATAACTATTAAAAAAGTTGTAAGAGTACCAGGAGAAAAAGCTAAAGTTGCAGTTGATTCTTATGATGACAGAATTGACCCTGTTGGTGCTTGTGTTGGTATGAAAGGTTCTAGAATACACGGGATTGTCAGAGAACTCGGTAATGAAAATATCGATGTTGTTAATTACACAAATAACACCCAACTTTATATCACTAGGGCTTTAAGTCCAGCTAAAATTACCTCTCTGAAAATAGATGAAGAAAATAAAACTGTCCAAGTTATATTGGATGCAGATCAAGTTTCCAAAGCAATTGGGAGAGGTGGATATAATATTAAATTGGCAGGTCAACTTACAGGTTTTGAAATAGATGTGTTTAGAGAAGGATCTGAAGAAGATGTTGAATTGACAGAGTTTTCAGATGAAATTGATTCGTGGATTATTGATGAATTCAAAAAAGTAGGTCTGGATACTGCTAAAAGTATACTAGAACACGATATCGAGGATTTGGCTAAGAGAACAGACCTAGAGGAGGAGACTATTGCAGATGTAAGAAAAATTTTAAGTGAAGAATTTGAGGATAATTAGAAATTAAAAAGTGGCAGAAAATAGTGTAAGGTTAAATAAAGTTATTAGGGAATTTAATATCTCATTGGAGCGTGTTGTAGAGTTTTTATTGTCAAAGGGACATAAAATTGATGCAAGACCAACCTCAAAGATTTCAGATGAACAATATTCACTACTTTCTCAGGAATTTAACTCAGACAGATCTAGTAAGGTTGAATCACATGATTTAAGTGAGGAGAAGAAAAAACAAAAGGAGGAGTTGAGAATTAAATTTGAAAAGGAGCAGCTTGATAAAGAAAAAAATCAAGTCATAACCTCAAGTTCATCAATTCCTAAATTTAAAAAAATTGGTGAAATAAACCTTGACTTAAAAAAACAAAAGACCGTTTCAAAGCAAACTGAAAAAGTTGAAACTGAAAATCCAGATACTGTCAAAAATGTAGAAAATCAAGATTCTCATAAAATACAAACAAAGTTTGAAAAGTTATCAGGTTTAAAAAAGACGGGAGAAAAAATCGATCTTGATAAACTTAAAAACCCACAAAACAACACGGTAAAATCAAAAAGAAAGAGAAGAAGAATAGCAAAAGATGTTGTTTTGAACAATAATCAAAGTTCAGAAAAGAAAGATAAGTTTAAGAGGCAATCAAAAGATATAGCAGCGCCAGCAGATGAAGTTGTTCAAAAACAAATTAAAGAAACACTTGAAAAACTCCAATCTTCCTCTAAGTCCAAGGCATCAAAGTACAGAAAAGAGAAAAGAGATGTTCACAAGAAAAGAAGTGAAGATGATTTGGAGAAAATTAATTCTGATAAAAAGTTAATAAAGGTTACAGAGTTTATAACTGTTGGAGAAATTGCAACCATGATGGACGTTTCAACAAATGATATTATATCAACATGTATGACGTTGGGCATAATGGTTACTATGAATCAAAGATTAGATGCAGAAACATTAACTGTTGTTGCAGATGAATTTGGCTATGATGTTGATTTTGTGACAGCTGAAATTGAAGAAGCTATAAAGGAAAAAGAAGAAGATGATCCTGGCAGTTTAGAACTTAGACCCCCGATTGTTACTATCATGGGTCACGTAGATCACGGTAAGACTTCTTTGCTTGACTATATCAGAAAGGAAAATGTTGTTGCTGGAGAATCTGGTGGGATAACGCAGCATATTGGCGCGTATAGTGTTATTCTAAAGAGTGGTAAAAAAATAACATTTCTAGACACACCAGGGCATGAAGCTTTCACAGCTATGAGAGCTAGAGGAACTCAATTAACAGATATAGTTGTTATCGTTATAGCTGCAGATGATGATATTCAACCACAGACAAAAGAAGCCATTAGTCATGCTCAAGCTGCTGCGGTCCCAATAATTATAGCAATTAACAAAATTGATAGAGATGTATCCAACCCTGATAAAATTAAAGAAAAGCTTTCGGGCATGAACCTTTTAGTTGAAGATTGGGGCGGTAATATTCAAAGTCAAGATATTTCTGCCTTAAAAGGGATTGGAATTGATGAACTTTTAGAGAAAATACTACTTGAAGCTGAACTTTTAGATTTGAAAGCTAACCCTAACAAATTATCTGCTGGGTCAGTGATTGAGGCTAGATTGGATAAGGGCAAAGGCTATATATCTACCTTGCTAATACAGTCTGGAACTTTAAAAATTGGGGACTATGTTTTGGCAGGAAAATACAGTGGTAAAGTAAAAGCTTTATTCGATGAGAGAGGGAATCAAATAAAAGAGGCATCTCCTTCAACACCAGTTTCTGTTCTTGGTTTAGATGGAGCACCCCAAGCTGGAGATAAGTTTAATGTATTTAGTGACGAAAAAGAAGCAAAAGTGATTGCATCTAAAAGGACTCAACTTGTCAGAGAGCAAAGTGTGAGGACTCAAAAACAATTAACCCTGGATGAGATCGGAAGAAGAATTGCAATTGGAGATTTTAAAGAGCTTAATGTAATACTTAAAGGTGATGTTGATGGTTCTGTTGAAGCACTTTCTGATTCATTTCAAAAACTTTCCAGTGATGAAATCCATATTAATATTGTACATAAAGCAGTTGGCGCTATAACTGAATCAGATGTTTTGCTAGCTTCTGCCTCTGAGGCAATTATTGTTGGGTTTAATGTTAGACCCACAGGAAATGCAAGAATAATTTCGGAAAAGGAGGAAGTTGACATAAGAAATTACTCAATTATTTATGATGCTATTAATGACTTAAAAGATGCAATAGAGGGAATGTTATCTCCTGTATTAAAAGAAGAAATTATTGGGCAAGCTGAAATAAGAGAAACGTTCAAAATTTCAAAAATTGGTACAATTGCTGGATGTATGGTAACTGATGGAAAAGTACTTAGAAAATCGAATGTTAGATTAATTAGAGATGGAATTGTTGTTGTCTCAACTACTTTATCATCTTTAAAAAGATTTCAAGATGATGTAAAAGAAGTTTCAAAGGGTTATGATTGTGGACTCCAGCTGAAAAATTACAATGATATTAAAATTGGAGATAATTTAGAGTTTTTTACTGAACTGAAGGTTAAAAAGACCTTAAAAAATTAAATTCCTTTTGGTTTTAAAACAAAAGCTGATTTGAATTTTTTTTGTATTTCTTTGAGTTTTTTTTGAGCTTTTAATTTGTTCCAAAATTTACCTACTTGAATTTTATAATTTGGAGTTTCATAAAAAAAGAAAACAGAATCGGAAATAAAAAAATCATTTGAGAGTTTATAAAGAGAGTCTGCTTCGTTGTAATTTCCACTATATATTTGGATTGAATAGTAATCAATATTATGCTTTTCTTGACTTGCAATCTTATGTAAATTCATTAGCTTTCTGAAAGCCTCACTTTTTCCTATTTCGTTTTCATTTTTCTGGCTAAAAGTTAAAGTGCTGATTAACAATAAAATTATATACATTATTTTGTGCATTACTTGACTTTTATACACAAACAAAAATAATAAAAATTATATCTGTTTTATTTTCTAAATTTATAATTTGTTTAGTATCTTTATTCGATTAAAAAATAACCTTTTTTTTTAATTTTTGAAAGCTAGAAACTACAACAATTATAAAGGTAAAAATAATGTTCTTTTTATTAAAAACGTTATAAAAAACTTTGCTGCTTTTTTGCTACTGCTTTTTTTTACGTTAAGTGCTCATTCTCAAGAGTTTGACATCTCAAAAGGTAAGTCATTGTTCAATGCTAATTGTGCCGCATGTCATAAATTAAATAAAAACTTGATTGGTCCAGCTTTGGCTGGAGTTTCTGGCAAATACGAACGAGAGTGGCTTTACAGTTGGATCAAAAATAGTTCAGCAATGATCAAATCCGGCGATGAAAGAGCAGTCGCAATTTGGGAGGAGTGGAACAAAGCAGCAATGAATGCCTTCCCTCAACTTTCTAATGAGGATATAGATAATATTCTAGCATATACAGATTATGTGCCTGAACCAGTAGTAGTTGATAATGTGACAGCTACAGCGCAAACCACTAATACACAAAGTTCATTTTCATATAATTTAATACTCACTGTATTAATTTTTATATTATTTGTTCTTATTGCTATGCTGTACCTAGTCAATAAAACGCTAAGAGCCATAGCAGCAAACAATGGAGTTTATGAACAAAAAAAGGATACTAAAATATTTTCAAAGCCAATATGGAAAGTTATATTAAAAAACAAATTCCTTGTTTTCTCTTCTGTAATTTTCCTTCTAACATCGAGTGCTTATTTTGCTTATGGTTGGTTAATGCAAATTGGAGTTGACAAAGGGTATATGCCCATACAACCAATTCATTATTCTCATAAAATTCATTCAGGTGCTAATGAAATTGACTGTCAATATTGCCATTCCTCAGCTAGAGTTTCTAAACATTCTGGTATTCCTTCATTGAATGTTTGTATGAATTGCCATCAAAATATTGCGGAATATAATGGAGAAGAAGAATTAGAAAAAGGTTATACCAAAGAATTTTATACAAATGAAATAAAAAAATTATATAAGGCAGTTGGTTGGGATGAAGAAACTAGACAGTATAGCGGTGAAACCGAACCAGTAAAATGGATAAGAATTCATAATCTTCCCGACCATGTTTATTTCAATCACTCCCAACATGTTAATGTTGCAGGAATTGAGTGTCAGACCTGTCATGGTCCTGTTGAAGAAATGGAAATTGCTTATCAGCATTCTTCATTAACAATG
>MDTG01225409.1_pt1 | contig 11011 bp, 9 predicted proteins | sample 811421 | NCBI WGS metagenome assembly MDTG01 (sample SAMN05326645, study PRJNA326480) | marine metagenome | isolation source: seawater | place: Pacific Ocean: South East | collected 2011 | reverse complement strand
ATTATCTAAAAAATTTGAAATTAAAATAATTAAAAATAAATTTTATACAGGTAATATATTGCATAAACAAAGTCATTATTTTTTTGTGGGAAAAAAATTGAAATTAAATTAAATTTTTTTTAATTTTTTTTGATAATAGTTTAATATTTTTTCAATCCCTTGTTCAATTTCAAGTTTAGGTTTCCAATATTTTATCAAAAAGTTATTAGATGGATTATTTACGTTATTTTGTAAATCATCTTTTTTTCTTGCAGGGATAATTTTAATATTAATATCTTTTTTGTTTAATATTTTTTGGATAATCTTTGCAATTTTAATTATTTTTATTCTTCTGGAGGTAGTTAGATGAAGTTCTTTCTTTTTTTTAAAAAAAAGTTAAAGTTTTTCATTATTGTAAATAAACCTTCTGAACAATCATCAGCATATAAAAACTCTCTACTCTCATTTCCATTAGTTAGCATATTTATCTTTTTTTTCTTTAATGCCATTAAAATAAAATCTGTAATCACATGAGATTTTTCAATATTTTTTTCAATTCCATAAACATTCCAAAATTTTACATACAGACAATTTAGTGAATTGGTAATATCTTCTCCTAATCTTTTGAGAGTGCCATAAGGAGAAAAGTCCATATTAGACATCTGACTACTTGCAAAAATAAATTTTTTTTTATGTTTTTTTAATAACAAAAAAACATTTGCCATTATGGAGAGATTATTGCTTAAAAAATCAAAAGTTTTTTGATATTTTTTCAAATATCTAGATCCACCAACATCAAAAGCCAAAAAAAAGATAAAGTCGCTTTTTTTAATATTATTCTCAAGTTTAGTATTATTAAAATTTCTTAAGTCAAATTTTTTTCCTTTCAAAATATCAAATTCAATTACTTTATAATTTTTTTTTCTTCTAAAAAAATTTACTAAATGACCTCCTATTTGACCCTCTGAACCTAATATTAAAATTTTCTTTTTCATAAATTTTAATTTTTACCTTTTAAAAAATTGATAAACTTTTTTGATAAATTTAATGGGTAAAAAATAAGGTATGATAAAAACAAATTGAAGTTCAAATCTCTAAAATTAAAAACTTTGTAAAGAAGATAATAGTATGATCCATATGCGTATAATTTACTAAGTTTATTTTCTTTCAAAAAATTTAATAAATAACTTTGATTTTCTTTCCACGATCTTATTTGCCAGTTTCTATCTTCAGAAAATGAACCAAAGTCATTTTCATATTTTATAACACTACAATATTTAAATAAATTAAATTTTTTTAATTCTAAAGCCTCGCTCGCAGCAATATAAAAATTTTCATTAATTCCCCAATCAAATTGGTTATAACTTTTTATTATTTCTTTAAATCTCATTGCTTTATCTTTAGAAATCTTAAAAATAATTAAATCTATTCCATAGTATGGCCAAAAGTTATTTTTTAATAAACCATTTGTTACATGTATATTGGGATATACAAATGAACAAAAATTTTCTTCTTTAATTGTCGACAAAATGAAAAATAATTTATTAGGTACAATTATATCTGCAGTTGAATAAATCAAATAATCAAAATCTCCTTTCAAATATTGATCTAACGCGTTATCTAACATTAGTTTATTTGAATATTTTTTACCCTCTGGCAAATCTTTTTTAGAGATATTGATATATTGGTTCTTAATGTTTTTTTTATCAATAAAATCTCTAACATTTGTTTCATCAAACTGCGTCAAACTTAGAGTAATATCGTAATTTAGGTTTTTAACTGAGTCCACAAACATACTTTGATAGTAATCGTTTATCTCAGATTTACCAATTGGCCTAAAAGATACGAGCCATAATGCTTTCATAATTCAAAATATATATTATTACAGTTTCAATTTTTAAAAAAACATATCTTGTATATTAATATTTTTTTAATATAGCTTTAACTAATTTATATGTAATTAGATATAAATAAACATACTATATAAATGAAATTAATTTTAGATCAATTTATTCATAAAACTAACCCAATAGATAAAGTATTAATAAGTTTAATTTCTTTATTCCCTTTGTTATTAGTAATAAGTATATTTTTAGCAGATCTTTTCGCGTCTTTTTCAGCTTTAATTTTGATAAGTTTATTTTTTCAAAATAAAAATAAAAAAATATTTAGTGAAGTTAAAATTGAAATTTTTTATTTCTTGCTTTTTTATTTCATAGTATTAATTAGTCTTATTTTTTCAACCTCAATTAAAGAATCATTTCTACCCTCTTTTTTTTATTTTAGGTATTTTTTATTTGCATTGAGTATTTATTATCTTTTTAAAAAATACTTATTTTTTAAAAATATTATATTTTCTTCATTAATAATTAGCTTTTCAATAATAGCTATTGATGCAACCATACAATATATAACTGGTTCAAATATTCTTGGCTATCCACTAATGGCTGATCCCACGCCTATTTTAACAAGTTTTTTAAATGATGAGAAAAAATTAGGTAGTTTTTTTGTTCGATTATTACCTTTTTTATTATCTTTGCTTTATATCCTAAATTTAAAAAGATTTTCAAAATATGCTTTATTAGTTATTGGTTTTTTTATTTTTTTAAGTTCTGAGAGAGTTGCTCTTTTTCTTTTTTTTATAATATTATTTTTTTATTTCTTAATTATAAAGAATCAAATCAAATTCTTAATTATTACTTTCTCGATTTTTTTAATATTTTTAACCCTAAATAAAGAATTAAAATACAAATATTTCGATTATACTTTTCAACAATTAGGCTTTGTGGAAACAGAATGGAACAAAGATCATATAGATAAAAAAAGATATTTTTCAAAAGAACATGAAGATCTTTTACTAACAGCATTTATAATTTTTAAAGATAACATTTTAAAAGGAACTGGTATAAAAACTTTTTATCAAAATTGTAATTCTTACAAATTAAAAGAAGAAGAAAATAAAATTAGTTACTTAGATTTTTTAGATAGAAATAATAAAATTACATGTTCTACACATCCACATAATTTATATATGCAAATTTTATCTGAAATAGGTATATTTGGTTTTATATTAATATTCTTCTTATTTTTAAAAATTTTATTTGAAAATATAAAAATAATTTTTAAAAGGAATAACACTAATATTACTTTGTCTTACTATTTAGTAAATATTGGAATTCTAATAAACATTTTTCCATTTATACCTTATGGCAATTTTTTCAATAACTGGCTCTCTTTAATAATATTTTACCCTCTGGGATTTTGGTTTTTTATTAATAAAGAGAATAAAAAAATAATTAATAAATAATGTTCAACAAAAAAATATTAAATTTTTCGTTAATTGAAATTTTTCTTATTATTTCTTATTTAATATGTTGGAGTTCTATTTCTACCTCATTTAATGATCTTATAAATTTGTTTGATAAAACTTATCTGAATTTTAATGACATAATTAATTTTTTAAGGCAATTTTTAATTTTAATAATATTTCCTATTTTGATAATTAATTTCATTAATAATTTTAAAAAAATAATTTTTAAAAATGAGTTTATTTTTTTAACTGCTTTAATTTACTTTCTTTTACAAATACCAGGTTTAATATTTACTGAAAATTCAATAATGAATATTAGTTACATAATAAGTTCTTTAAATATTTTGTTGATCTTTATTTTAGCAAATATTTATTTTGATAAAAAAAAATATTATATATTTTTTTATATAACTCTTATTATGTTATTTTTAATGGTAATTCTAAATTATAGGGTAATTGTTTATTTTTTAACAGAGCAATCAAGTCAAGTTCTTTATCTTTATTTTGATTTAAATGAAACTTTTTTTGGTAAAAACAGTCCAAGATCAACCGGTTCTTCAAGAACTTATTTATTAATAATGATAATTTCATTTCTTATATTTAATCAATTTTTTTCGAAAAATAATTTAATTAAGTATGTTGTGTATACATTGACAGCTATTTTGATTTTGTTATTTCAAAGTAGGACCACGATAACTCTTTTAATTGTTTTTACTTCTATGAATTACTTTTTTGAACAAAATTATTCTTTAAAGAGATTCATAAGTTATTTTATTGCATATTTTATTATGCCTATAATTTTCCTTTATTCGATTTTGATTATTAAACAGTTTATTTATGACAAAAATCTTTTTAATTCAGAAAAGACTATCATTATGTCTGAGACTTTAAGCGAAGTTACAGGAAATTTCAAAAGACCAATGGACCCAAACTCATTTTCATCTGGAAGAACAAACGATTGGAAATCTATTCTAGGGAAAATGGATAAGTCAATAATTTTTGGATTTGGAGCTCAAGGTGATAGGTTTTTAATAAATACATCTGCTTCTAATGGATTACTTTATGCATTTTCTTCATCAGGTTTTCTAGGCTTATTATTTTTCCTGTTTTTTTCCATTTATTTTTTTTGGATTATATTTCGAAATTTTTATTACTTTTTAAAATTAAAACATTTAGAATTTTATTATTGTTCAATTATAGTAATATTATTATCACTAAGATCTCTCTTAGAGAGCTCTTATGCCCTTTTTAGTGTTGATTTCATAGTGATATATACCTTTGCGAATTATTTGAACAAATTTTTAAAGAAAACAAAAAATGGAATTTGAAAATATATTTATTACTTCTGTAGTTATTTTTAATTTTTTTTTAATTGTTTTTTTTGATAAAATTAGGTTTTTCAAAATTAATATTGACAAACCTGATGGTAAAAGAAAATTACACCAACATCCTATTCCATTAGCAGGTGGTATAATAATATTTTTAAATCTAACAATTTACTTTTTTTTTACTCTAATAAATTCAAATCTTCCATTTGATGAAATCATTTTTAAAAATGAAAAAAATTTTATTATTTTTTTTATTACATCTATTTTGATCTTTATTTTAGGTTTTATGGATGATAGATTTAATATTTCAGCTTCAATAAAATTTATAATAATAATAATTTTAATAACATTCATTTTAATTTTCGATGAAACTTTGAATATTAGATTAGTAAAGTTTTCTTTTATAGAAAGTGAATTTAATCTTTCGGGTTATTCTATCTTATTTACATGTTTTTGCTTTTTAGTATTTTTGAATGCATTTAATATGTTTGATGGTATAAATCTTCAATCAAGTATCTATTCAATAATTATTTTTTTAAGTCTTTTAATTTTTTACGGCAATTTATTAATTATAAAGATAATTTTGATTTCAATTTTAACTTACACATATTTAAATCTAAAAAATAAATCATTTTTAGGTGATAGCGGCTCTTTATTACTTGCTTTCTTAATTGGTTATTTATTCATAAAATTATACAATTTCAAATTGATTAATTTTACAGATGAGGTTGTATTATATATGTTATTGCCAGGTGTAGATTTAATAAGACTTTTTTTTAAAAGAATTTATTTAAGAAGAAATCCTTTGACACCAGACAGATTTCATCTTCACCATTTATTACTTTCACGATATTCATATAAAAAAACTCTGATTATTTTATTTTCTTTAATTATTTTACCTTTATGTATGAATAATTTAGGACTTAATAATTTGGTTAATATTTTGTCTTTTGTTTTGATCTATACAATTTTAATAGCAAAAATTACCAAAAAAAACTAAGATTTATTTTCATTTGGCATTATAATTTTTGAATAATAATTACAGTAACTAACAAGACCTTTTTTAAGTTTTATCTTTGGTCGCCATCCCAATTTTCTTATAATTGAAGAATTAATCTTTCTAATTTTCACTCCATCAGGATATTTTTTATTAAATCTTATTTTCCCTTTGAAATTTACCGTTTTTTTTATCATTTGTGCAAGGTGTTTAATTGAAAAATCCTCTCCACCTCCAATATTAATAAAATCATGATCTACTTTTTTTTTTGTTAAAAAATAAATAGCTTCAGCCAAATCTTCAACATTAAGAAATTCTCTTCTTGCTTTGCCAGTGCCCCAGACTTCAACAGTTTTTTTATTATTAATTTTGGCTGATACAAATTTTTTTACCAGAGCAGGTAAAACATGACTTGATTTTAAATCAAAATTATCACCAACACCATATAAATTAGCTGGCTGTAAGGAGATAAAATTCTTGTTATATTTTTGTCTTAAATACTGACAATATTTTAAAGTAACTATTTTTGAAAGAGCATAGCCTTCATTAGTTTTTTCTAAACTTGATGACAATAGAGAGTTTTCTTTAATTGGTTGTTTTACTTTTTTTGGATAAATACAAGACGACCCTAAGTTTATTAACCTCTTAACATTATATTTAAAAGAAGAGTTTACAATATTCATTCCAATCATTGTATTTATATAAAGATAGTCTGACTGATAGATAGAATTGTCGAGAATTCCACCAACTCTTCCAGCTGCATTTATAACTATGTCAGGTTTTTTTTTTTCAAACCATTTATCTACTAATTTTTGGGATGTAAAATCTAGATCTTTTCTTCTGCAATCAATTATTTTAAATTTTTTTTTTTTAAAAAGTTTATATACAGCTCTTCCTACCATGCCTTCTTGACCTGCAATTAAAACTTTATATGACATGAAAGATTAATAAATTTTTTTTTTAAATAATTTCAAATCGTTTTCCATCATTTCTGCAATAAGATGATAAATAGTTGTCTTGGGTTTCCAATTCAAAATCTTTCGTGCTTTTGACGAATTTCCAATTAAATTATCAACTTCATTAGGTCTAAAATATTTTTTATCAATTTTAATGACAGTCATGCCTTGTTTTAAATTTGGATATTTATCTTTATTAAATTTTTTAATGATAGCTTTTTCATTTAATCCTTTACCTATCCATGAAATCTTTATCCCTAAATATTGAAAACATTTTTCAACAAAAAATTTAACAGAATACTGTTTGTCCGTTGCAATAATAAAGTCATCACTTTTTTTATATTGAAGAATTTTCCAACACATTTCAACATAATCTTTGGCATGTCCCCAATCTCTGAGGGAATATAAATTACCTAAATACAAACATTTATCTAAACCGTGAATAATTCTACTTAAACCAATTGTTATTTTTCTTGTGACAAATGTTTCACCACGCCTAGGCGACTCATGATTAAATAAAATTCCATTTGATGCAAATATATTATAAGATTCTCTATAATTTTTAGTAATCCAATAAGCGAATAATTTTGAAGTTGCATAAGGACTTTTTGGATAAAATTTTGTTTTTTCAGATTGCTTTTTTTCTTGAACCTCACCAAATAATTCTGAAGTAGATGCTTGATAAAATTTTATTTTCTTTACTAAGCTTAATTTTTTAATTGCATCTAAAATATTTAAGGTTCCTAATGAGTTAACCTGCGTAGTATAATTTGGTAATTGGAAACTTACACCTACGTGACTTTGTGCAGCCAAATTATAAACTTCGTGAGGTTTTATTTTTTTTATAATTTCAAATATTGAGGAGGCATCAATTAAATCTCCATAATGTAAAAAAAATTTACCTTTATATTTTTTATTTTCATAAATTTGATCTATTCTTTCTGAATTATAAGAGGAAGATTTTCTTTTAATTCCATGAACAATATAATTTTTTTTTAATAGAAACTCTGCCAAGTATGATCCATCTTGACCAGTTATACCTGTAATTAGCGCTTTTTTATTATTCATGATATAAATTATCTATTATTATGATTTTAAATCAATTTCAATAACATATCATTTTATAATTGACTAAAAAAAAAATAGTTTTCTGGGCATGTGATTATTCAAATAAAACTGGAGAAGGTAATCTTGCAAGAAAATTTATCCAGGATAAATTTATAAACATAAAAGTTGAAATAAAATTTTTGAAATCAGACAATCCCTTTAATTATAAATATATTGTTCCATTTTTGGGAATAATAAATTGTTGGAAATATTTCTTTAAAGGATATTCTTGCGGCTATTTAAATTACTTACCACTTTGGAATTTTATTATTTTTCTTCTGCTACCACCAAAAACAATTTTAGGTCCAATTACAGGTGGAGCTTATTTCAACAAATCAAGTAAAATCAATTATTTTATAAGACGATTTTTTTTTCCAATTTTCTATAAATTAAGCGAATTTTTTTTGAACATACGAAAAGATGATGACATTATTTTTTCCACAGATCTTTTAAAAAAAAATTTATCAAATAAAACTAAAAAGAAGAGTGTTTTCAATTTTGTCATAAAAAACTTTAAATTTAAAAAATACAAAAAAAAAAAAATTGATTTTTTAATCTACCATAGAAAACACGATAACAAAGTTTCATTCTTTAATTATGATTTAATTAAAAAATTGATAAAAATGAAATTTAGAATATTTGTTGTTGGAGATATCTTAAAATTAAGAGGAATAAAAAATTTAGGTTATATTAACAAAAGAAAAATAGATATCCTACAATCGCAATCAAAATATACAATCAATTCGGGAGAAAATATTTATAGTTTTTTTACATTAGAATGTATATCTAATCATGTAAAAATATTAATAGACAAAAAACATTCAAAAAAAATAAAATTTTTTAAAAAACTTTTTATTCTTTGTAATATAAAAAATATGGATATAAAAAAAATTAAAAATTCTTAACATGAAAGTAATTTTAGGGATTAACGCAAATCATGCTGACTCATCTGCTTGCCTAATTAAAGATAAAAAACTTATAGTTGCTGTTGAGGAAGAGAGAATAAACCGATTAAAACATTACTCGGGTTACCCTATTGAATCAATAAAGGAATGCTTAAAAATTGCAAATCTCAATTCAGAGGAGATTACTGATGTCGCCTTTAATACTCGACCATTCAGCAACTTAATTCCAAAAGGTATTTTTTATTTAAAAAACTTTTCTTTAAAAACGAATCAATCAACTAAAAGATTTATGAACAAAGTTAATATTAAGAAAAAATTACTTAAACACTTTAAAATAAGTAAGGAAATAAAATTTCATTTCATCGAACATCATCTAGCTCATATTGCTTCAGCATTTTACCCATCCGGATTTAAAAAATCTAATGGTTTATCTATTGATGGCTCTGGTGATTTTGTGACTTGTGCAATAGCAAAATGTGAAGACAGTAAGATAAAAATAATTAAAAAAAATTTCTTTCCACATTCATTAGGTATTTTTTATCATTGCATAACCCAATTTCTTGGATACCTAAATTATGGAGATGAATATAAAGTAATGGGATTGGCAGCCTACGGTAAACCTAAATATTTTGAAAAACTAAAAAATAGTTTGTTTATTGAAAATTCTAATGAATTAATAAAACTTAATCTTAAATTTTTTAATCATCACAAAGAAAACTATAAGTATATCGCAGATGAAAAACTTACAATTGATCAAATTTACAATGGAAAATTTGTGGAATTATTTAATGAGGATTTAAAAGATGCAAAAAATAAAGATGAATTTTTAAAAGATTTTGCTTGTTCTGCACAAAAAGTTTATGAGTTTTTTTTTAAAAAAATATTAAATAAAATTATTTCATACAATTTCTCTGATAAACTCGTTTTTTCTGGCGGTTGTGCTTTGAATTCCTCAGCAAATAAAATACTTACAGAAAATAAACTTTTATTTGATAATGTTTATATTAATTACGCTCCAGGTGATAATGGAGGAGCAATCGGGGCTGCTTTAGTTGTAGCTAACAAGTATGAAAACAAAATTGAAAATTTAAAAACACCATATCTTGGAAGAAAATTTGAGAATAATGAAATATTACAAACACTTAACAAATTCAAATATTCAAAAAGAATAAGTTATAAATTTTTTCAAAAAGATAATGAATTATATCAACAAGTGAGTAAATTAATTTCAGAAAATAAAGTAATTGGTTGGTTTCAAGACAAAATGGAATTTGGTCCAAGAGCACTTGGGAACAGATCTATATTAGCTGATCCAAGAAATCCAAATATGAAAAATATTATAAATAGCAAAATAAAAAGGAGAGAATCCTTCAGACCTTTTGCTCCCGTAGTATTAAAGGAAAAACAAATTGAATGGTTCGAAAGTGATTATGTAAATCAATACATGTGCTCAATATCACAGGTAAGAGTAGAAAAAAGATCTTTGGTGCCAGCTATAACGCATATAGATGGTTCAGCTCGGCTTCAAACTGTCGATGAATTTTCTAATTACAAACTTTCTTCATTAATAAAAAGTTTTTATGAAATTACCAAAGTGCCTATTCTTCTTAATACTTCTTTTAATGAAAATGAGCCAATTGTTATGTTGCCAGAAGAAGCAATAGAGTGCATTTTAAGGACTGATCTAGATAATCTTGTTATTGACAAATTTATAATAAGTAAAAATTAAAAAATTCTCCACTTTAAAAGAGAATAAATATACACAAAAAAATCCCACCATCTTACCTTTTTTCCTTCATCATATTTTCTAGAATAAATTGAAATTGGGACTTCATATATATTTATTTTTTTATTTTTACATATTTTAGCTGTGATCTCCGGTTCAATTTCAAAACCATTTGAAGTAATGTCAATTTTTTTAATTATTTCTCTTTTAAAAATTTTATAACCTGTTGCAATATCAGTAAAAATTCTATTGAATAACATATTTGCTAAAAGTGTAAAAATTTTATTACCTATCAAATTTGGCCAACCTAAAATTTTAGTTATTTTTGCTCCAGTTAATCTTGAACCATAAACAACATCTGCATCTCTATCTAAAAAAGGTTTTATTAATTCAGGATAATTTTCTGGATGATATTCTAAATCTGCATCCTGAAATAATATCAAATCTCCCTTTGCATATTGCAAAGCATTTCTGATATTTGCTCCTTTTCCTTCATTTGTATTTTTAAAATAACATTTTACTTTATCATTTCTAATTTCTTTAAGAATTTCTTGAGTACCATCAATAGAATTATTATCAGAAATGATTATCTCTAAATCGAGCCCACAAGTGTTAGATGCCAAAACTCTATCAATACATTCTTTTATTGTATTTTTTTCATTATAAACTGGGATTAACACTGAAATAGATTTGAACTTCATAT
>MDTG01222781.1_pt1 | contig 11011 bp, 10 predicted proteins | sample 811421 | NCBI WGS metagenome assembly MDTG01 (sample SAMN05326645, study PRJNA326480) | marine metagenome | isolation source: seawater | place: Pacific Ocean: South East | collected 2011 | reverse complement strand
TCACTTTCTGTCAATTCTGAACAATTATGAGTTCTATATTTATTCATTCAATAATACTTTTTTTATTAAATTAATATTTATCGATTTTCCAGTAGATAAAGAAATATTGTCAATATCTTTGATAAATTTGAATATTTTGTCATAAGATCTCTCTATATTTTTAATAATAAATTCTAAATTCTTATTATTTAAATCTATTTGCTTGTCAGAAAAAGTTTTAGAAATTATTACCCTTATAAGATCATCAGTAGGTAAATCAATTTTTATTTCTAAAAAACTATCCAACCTTGATTTTAAGTCAACTAATTTGACTTTTAAGTTCTTGATGCTATTGGATGAATTAATAATTACAGACTTATTAAGCTGTAATACTTGATTAATAAATGAATATAGCAAATTCTCATTTATGTTCTCTTCGTAATTTTCAATTACAATACAATCAAAATTTTCAACTAAGTTATTTATTTTTTCATCAAATTCATTAGCTTTTACAGTTAACAACTTAATTTTTTTATCAAGAATATTGGTTAAATGAGTCTTTCCACAGCCGTTAGGTCCAAATATATTTATTAATTTGTTAGGCCACTTTGGCCAGCTTTCTATTAACCTATAGGCCTCAAAATTATTGCTTGATACAAAAAAATCTTTTTCAAAATAAGTTGTTTTAAAGGGAAATTTAAAAATTAGTTGGCTCAATTTATTTTAACCTCGCGCCCCATTTATTGTCTACAAAGTTTAGATCTATTCCTTTTTCTATAAGCTTCTCTTTAATTTTGTTTATTTTACCGTAATATTTAATATTTATATAAGCAAATTTATTATTAAATTCTTTTACATTAAAGTTTTCAACTAAATCGATTTCGCTAAGAATATTTTGAAATAGAAACAGATCATTTTGTTTTTTTAATGTAAGATTAACGTTAAAAAAAGCTGGGGTACCGATATCTATTATATTTTGTGATTTGACAAGTTCAAGAATTTCTTTTTTTAAATAATTCAAAATATTCAAATATTCAATTTTTTCACTAGACTTATTTAAAAAAGTTAAATTTTTAACAATTTTTTTTGAGGATATTGTTCCCTTTAAAAAAAATTTTGTTTTTTTATCATCGTAATTTATGATTACAAGAAGATTGTCTTTTTCCATATCTTTATCAAAAATATCATTCAAGTTTATCATTTCTAAATTTTTTTGATTTTTTTTAATGGTTGCTATTGTCTCTAAATTTTCAAGCGGGAAGATATATTCAATACTCTCGTTTTTTTTCTTTTTAGAATTTTCAATCCAATTATCGTAAAAATAATTGTTATCATATATAAAAATTTCATCATTCAATAAAAGGACTGGAAGTATTTTTAGTATTTTGCCACTAACATCGCTATATTTAATATTATTTCGACTATAGAAATTATACATTTTATCTCTTTTGAAGTATAAATTTACTGTTTCAAAATTTTCAATATTTTGATCTTTATTTTTAACTATTTGATAGTGAGATACTAAATTTTTGATATTTCTAAGACTTACAATTTCTGTTTTTTTATAATCTTTTTCTAATAAAATTTTGTTGTTAAGTTTTTGAAAACCTTTTCTAAAAGCAATATTGATTAATTCTTCTTTGTTTTTAAAGGTATTTTTATTTATTTGAATATTATTAACAGTAAAAATACTTTCATCACATAAAACGTTTCCAGTTTTAAGCAAAATGATTAAAATATAAAATATAATTTTAAAATTTTTCATAATTTATTAATTATCATTATTATTCATGAAAAAAAAACTCTATAGTTATAAAAATAGCGGCGTTAATATTTCTTTGGGAAACGAATTTGTAGATCATATTGGTAAATTAACAAAAAAAAATGTCGAAAAAGGGGATAAAAGGAAATTAATAGAAAATATCGGCTCGTTCGGCTCCTTATACGATATTGGCTCTTTAAATGTTAAAAATCCTTTAATTGTTTCTTGCACAGATGGTGTGGGCACTAAATTAGAATTATCTGATAAATATAATCAATTGAATACAATCGGAATTGATTTAGTTGCTATGTGTGTAAATGATTTGATAGTACAAGGAGCAAAACCATTATTTTTTCTAGACTACATTGCTGTTGATAGAATCAGACTTTCAAAATTAAAAAAAATTTTAAGTGGCATTTTCAAAGGATGTAAAATAGCTAATTGTAATCTTATTGGGGGTGAAACTGCAGAAATGCCAGGTATATATAAAAAAAATAGATTTGATTTAGCTGGATTCAGTACAGGTATAGTTTCAAAGAAAAAAGTTTTAAAAAAAAACAATGTTAAGAATGGAGATATTATTCTTGCAATTCCCTCATCTGGAATTCATTCTAATGGTTATTCTTTAGTTAGAAATATTTTAAATAGAAACAAGCTGCCAAGTGAAATAAAAAAAAACTTGCTAATACCTACAAAAATTTATGTGAAAGAAATATTAAATTTATGCAGACAAGATTTAATTCACGCAGCTGCTAATATTACGGGTGGTGGCATTGTTGAGAATATTGTTAGGTCTATACCAGACAATTTAACAGCTAATATTGACTTATCTAAAATAAAAGTGCAAAAAATTTTCTCTTGGCTTAAATCCAAGAATATTTCTGATAAAGAAATGCTTAGAACATTTAATTGTGGAGTAGGTTTTTGCGTGATAACAAAAAGAAAAAATTACAAAAAGATAAAAAAATTCTTTTCAAAGAATTTTTCTCCTTATGAAATAGGTTTTATTTCGAAAGAAAATAAAAAGCTTAAATTATATAATAAGATAAGATGGTAAAGGTTAATACTTGCGTTTTTATTTCTGGAAATGGAACTAATTTAAAAAAACTTATTCTCAATTCAAATGGGTATAATTTTCCCATAAAAATAAAACTCATTATATGTAATAACAAAAATGCAAAAGGTCTAGAGTTTGCAAAAAAATGGGCAATTCCATATTTAATTATTAATAATAAAGAAAATCTCTCTGAGAATAAAATATTAATTAAATTACAAAGTCACAAAATTGATCTAATTCTTTTAGCTGGCTATATGAAAATTTTATCAAAAAGATTTATCCGCTCTTTTGGTAAAAATATAATTAACATACATCCTTCACTTTTACCAAAATTTAAAGGATTAAATACTTTCGAAAAAGTATTACTTAAGAAAGAGAAAAAAACTGGTTGCACGGTTCACTTTGTGAATGAGAAACTAGATGCGGGAAAAATAATATTGAAGAAATTTTTTTATATAGATAAAAAGGATAATGCAGTCTCTCTAAGAAAAAAGACACAAAACTTAGAGTATAACGCATTTTCTGAAGCTATTATAAAAGTAACAAGAAGAGTTATTTGTTAAAAAAAAAATTAATTTCAATTTTAGCGTTTTCAATTGAATCGGAACCATGAACAGAATTTTTATCAATCGAAATACCGTAAAGTTTTCTTATAGTACCTTCTTTTGCTTCTAATGGATTTGTAGCACCCATTAATTCTCTGTTTTTTAGTATGGCATTATCCCCTTCTAAAATAATAACTTCTATTGGCCCAGATGATAAATAATTACAAAGTTTATCAAAAAACGGTTTTGACTGGTGAACTTTGTAAAATTCTGCAGCTTCATCTTTTGAAATATGCAGTTTTTTTGAGTCTAAAATTGATAAGTTGTTTTTTGAAAATATTAATTTAATTTTATCGGATAGATTTCTTTCGACTGCATCCGGTTTTATAATAGATAGCGTACGCTCTTTATTATTCATAATTTTCTTCTACGAATTTGTTTAGTAATCTCACTCCAAATCCAGTAGCTCCACCGGAGTTTAAGGCTCCACCATATTTTGAAAATGCCATTCCTGCTATATCTAAGTGTGCCCATGGGGTTTTGTTAATTATAAATCTTTGTAGAAATTGTGCAGCTGTTGTAGAACCTGCTCCCCCAATATAATTTATATTTTGCATATCGGCATTTTTTGAATTCATTAGCTTATCATAATTTTTATGGAGGGGCATTCTCCAGACCTTTTCTTCAACTTGTTCTCCTGCATTAAAGATTTGCTTAGATAACTTATCATCATTTGAAAAAAGCCCAGCATACTCCGACCCCAAACAAACTATTATAGCGCCAGTCAAAGTTGCTAAATCAACTATGAGTTTTGGTCTGAACTTTTTTTCAGTAAAGGTTAATGCGTCAGCTAAAACTAATCTTCCCTCTGCATCAGTGTTTAAAATTTCTATAGTTTTACCACTATAAGATTTGACAATATCACCGGGTCTTTGAGCGTTACCACTTACCATATTCTCTACAAGTCCAACAACACCAACTGCATTTACTTTAGCTTTTCTTAATGCAAGACTTTTCATTAAACCTACGACTGTAGCAGAACCAGCCATATCATAAGTCATGTCTTCCATAAATCTAGCAGGTTTTAATGAATATCCACCTGTATCAAAACAAACCCCTTTACCAACAAAAGCAAGAGGTTTTGAATTATTTTTTGTACCGTTCCATTCCATTGTTACAAGGTACGAACCTCTAATACTTCCTTGCCCAACTCCGAGCAAAGCATTCATACCTAATTTTTTTAATTTTTTTTCATCATAGATAGTAACTTTTAAACCGTATTTTTTAAGAGCACCTAATCTTTTTGCGTATTCATCTGGATGTAAAATATTACCTGGTTCGGAGACTAAGTCACGGGCGAAAAAAGTACCTTCTTCTAACGCTTTAAATTTAAGTTGATTTTTATCAGATGGTTTATTTTTACTTCCAGCAACATTTATAGTGATAACTCTTGTTTCCTTTTTTGATTTATATTTATCAAATTGATAAGATTTCAGCATTAACCCATGAAGAAAATGACCTAAAAAATTTTCATACTTGCCGCTTATACTATCTGCGTTTACAGAATATTCTGTATTTTTGCCATAATTAACTCTCCCATAAAATTCTGCACCTAAATTTTCTATATCGGAGGCTTTTAAATTATTCTTAATAGATATTAAAACAATTTTTTTTTTGGAATTTACTTCAAAAACAAATAAATTCTTTTTTAAATCACTAGTTTTCAATATATCGTTAATATAATTATAATCGGACTCGGAAAGATATTTGTTTAAGTTCTTGATATTAAATTTCTCGTTACAAAATACGACTAGGTTAGAAGAAAATTTATCGCCTGTTTTATTTAAATAATTTATTTTTATAGACATAATTTTTTATTTATTAGGGTTGAGTGGTATATATGTTCAAATATAACAGTTTTCAATGGAATTTTAATCATATAGTACTATCATAGGTTGAGTTTTAACTTAACTTGCATTATTTTATACAACAAATTCTCATGGTAAAAAACAAGATTTATAACTATATAACGCTGGAATTATTAAAGTCGTTTATTCTTATACTATTTTCACTATCACTTATAGCTTGGACTGTAAGATCAGTTAACTTTTTAGACTTAATTGTAGATAGTGGATATTCAACCTCTACCTATTTCGCTTATTCTCTTTTAAATCTTACAAATATTATGACTAAATTTATTCCTTTAAGTTTTTTATTGGCTTTATTATTAACCATTATAAAATTGGAAAGACAAAATGAGCTGTTGGTATTGTGGACTTCTGGAGTAGCAAAATCTCAAATAACAAATTTATTTTTTTTAATATCGATTTTTATTTTATTAGTTTACGTAATTTTTTCAACAATAATAACTCCAACAGCTCTTAATAAATCAAGAGTGCTTATAAAACAGTCTGGTGTTGATACAGTGACCAACTTGATTAAACCCAATGCTTTTTCAGACGCATTTAAAGGATTGACTTTTTATGTTGGTGAAAAGGAAAATAACATTATAAAAAATATTTTTATAAAAGATGATAGCAATAATTTAAATAGTTTATTACCAGAAAATTCTTCATCAAAAAATAAAACAATTATAGCTGACAGAGGGGTAATTAATAAAAATAAAATAATTTTAGAAAAAGGTGTGATTCAATCTTTTGAAGATGATAATACGGTCAAAATAATACAATTCAACAAAACTATTGTAAATTTTGAAAAGTTAGACAATAGAGTTATCAAAGATGTTAAAATACAAGAAACCTCAACTCTAAAAATTTTAAGTTGTCTAAAAAATCATTATTACAATAAAATTTCTGAAGCATATGTTAAAAATTGCCCAAAAAATAATATTGGTATAGTGATTGAAACCTTTGCTAGAAGAGTGCTCATGCCATTTTATATACCATTAGTATCAATACTAATTTCATTTATGTTAATTTATACAAAGAATAAAAGAACTAAAATTTTAAATAGATATATTTTTTTCTTATTAAGTTTTATACTTTTAGTTTTATCTGAATTATTGGTAAGATACTCAGGAATTTCAAAAATTGGATTTTATACTTATTTACTCACCCCCTTTTTACTATTGCCTATAGTTTATCTTATTTTAATAAGTAGATTTTGGAAAGAATTGAGATGAATAATAAAATAAATAATTATTTAATAATGAATTACTTTAAAGTTTTATTGAATGCTATTTTAATATCTTTTTGTTTAGGTTTAATTTTAAATTTATTTGAAGAAGTTGAATTTTTTAAAAATTCCGGAGAAAGTCTATTTCTTCCAATTACTTTAACTTTGTCTTACATTCCAAATTTAATTTTTATCAACTTAATGCCTTTTATTATTTTTGTATCATCAATGTGGTTTTTTATATCAATTAAACAAAATAACGAGTTACTTACATTAAAAGTTTTTGGATATTCCAATGCTAAAATCATTGCACTGATAGGTGTATTATCCTTTATTTCAGGATTATTTATTTTGCTTGTAATAAATCCAATAACATCAAATATGGTAAAGTATTATGAAAAAACTAAATCAAATTATTCTAAAGACACTGACCATTTAGTTACAATTAATAGAAATGGCGTTTGGATTAAAGAAACAAAAAAAGATAATTTGTATATAATTAATGCTGACAGATTGGAAAACAACTACTTAATTGACGTTTCAATAAATATAGTTTCAAAAGAAAACATAATTAAAGAAAGAATTGAGTCAGAAAAAGCTAATATTTCTCTAAACTTATGGAACATTGAAAATCCGAAGATATTTAATTTTGACAAAGAAGGTAATATTGCCATTGATAAAAGAGAGAATATGGAATTTTCTTCATTTTATAACGTTGAAAAACTTAATAATCTCTTTAAAAACTTAGACACAATATCTTTTATTGAGTTGATCACTGAAAACAAGAACTTAATAATTAGGGGTTATGAAAAAACCACAATTTCTGAAAAAATTAATTCTTTTTTGGCTTTACCTTTTTTTCTTGCTTTAATGACCATTTTGGCGGCAATTTTTACCATCAATAACAGAAATTCAAATAATATTAACTATCTTATGATAGCAGTTCTTACATGCGCAGTTATTTATTATATGAAGGATTTATCTATAGCACTAGGAAAATCGGACAGAATTTCACCGGAAATATCAGTTTGGATACCAATAATAATTATCGGATTAATAAATAGTATAGGTTTGCTTCAAATAAATGAAAAATAAATTTTTTATATTCAAATTTATTCTTATTCTTTTTTTAACAACGAACTTGTTGGCAAATGATTTAGAAATTTCATCAACTGAGGTTAAAATAGACAAAAAAAATTCTAAAGTTATTCTTAAAGGTGATATCAAAGCTGTTGACGATAATAAAAATATTTTACAAGCTGATGAAGCTTACTACTTAAAAGATAAAGATTTATTAAATAGTATTGGTTTAACAAAAATTATTACCAGTGAAAACTATATTTTAGAAAGTAGTAATGTTGTGTTTGATAATAAAAATAAAATTATCAAATCAGATAATCCTACAAAAATATTAGATCCAGATGGAAATATATTCTCAGTAAGTATGTTTAACTATAATTCAATTAAAAACATTCTTTTTTCAAAAGGAAATATTAAATTAGAAGATAATAAAAAGAATTTGTACAAATTTAATCAAATATATATTGATGAAAAAAAGAAAAAAGTTGTGGGTTCTGATGCAAAAATATTTTTTAATGATAATAGTATGAAAGTTGATGAAAGAAATAATCCTAGAATTTTCGCAAACAGCGTTTCAATTGATAAAGGTGTTACTTCTGTTCAAAAAGGTGTTTTTACTTATTGTCAATTTAGAGAAAATGATAAATGCCCTCCCTGGGAGTTAAGAGCAAAAAAGATCAAACATAATAGTTCCAAGAAAACAGTTTATTATGATAATGCTGTTTTGAAAATTTATGATTTTCCAATTTTTTATTTTCCTAAGTTTTCACATCCGGATCCTACGGTTGATAGAAAATCAGGACTTCTTATTCCCACATTTACAAATAGCACAACTATAGGAGCTGGAATTGATATACCTTATTTTTGGAATATAGCTAATGACAAAGATATTACTTTTACACCTAGGTTTCATACAAGTAATGAACCATTATATCTAGCTGAATACAGACAAGACTTTTCAAAATCTTCCTTAATAGTAGATACTGGCTATACCGAAGGATACAAAAAAAAATCCAATACAAAAACATCAGGAGCGAGGACACATTTCTTTACTAAATTTTACTCCTCGCTTATCGAAGAATCAGATACGACTAGCGATCTGGAAATTAATTTACAGCATGTATCTAATAGTACCTATCCAAAAATAAATAAACTACAAACCTCTTTAGTTGATTACTTAGATAATACTGTAAAAAACACTGTTGATTATAGTTTTCAAAAAAAAGATTTGTTTTTTAACACAAAAATATCTTCTTTTGAAAACCTGTCAAAAACGGGAAATGAAAGGTTTGAATTTATATATCCAGAAGCATCTCTTGAAAAAAATGTTTTTATGAGTGACGCTCTTGGAATAGTTGATTTGAAATCAGAGTTGTTAATTAAAAATTACGATGTAGATAAACAAATTGATGTGGTTTCAAACGAATTTAATTGGATATCTAACAGCTGGGTAAACAAGTTTGGTTTTGAAAATGAGTTTTTAGGACTTCTGAAAAATGTCAATTACCAGGCTAAAAACGCAGAAGATTATAAAACTAAAGATTCAGTATCAGAGTTTTACGGCGCATTGGGTTTTAAATCAGAGTTAGGATTATTTAAATTTAAAGATAATAAAAAATTAAATATTTTTAAACCTAAACTGCTGGTTAAAATCTCACCAAATGACTCTAGAAATATATCAAAAAATTCAACAGTTCTAAGTTACTCAAATTTATATAAACTAAATAAAATTAAAACAATTGATAAAGTTGATACTGGATCAAATATCAGCTTAGGTTTTGATTATAAAATAAATAATTTAGATGAAAATAATGAAATAAAAAATGAACAATTTAAATTTAGTCTTGGTCAAATTATTAGTGCAGAAGAAAACCGTGATATGCCTTCTAGATCTACTTTAAACGAAAAAATGTCAGATATTATAGGGGAGGCCTCTTTGAATTTAAGTAAAAATGTAAGTATAACCAATAGTTTTTTACTCGATCAAAACTTAAAAAATTTTAATAAAAATCAAATAGACCTTGGAATAGTTTATCCTAAAACTAATTTTAATATAAGTTTTTTAGAAGAAAGTCAGCATATTGGAAATACAAAATATCTTGAAACAAAAGCAGGTTTTAATTTTAATAATGGTCTGATTTCAATGGGAGCTAAAAGAAACTTGCTTTCTAACTCTGCTGAGTTTTACGATTTGAGTTATGAATACATAAATGATTGTTTAAGAGCTGGTGTTGCTTTTAGGAGAGAATTTTATAGAGACCGTGACCTTGAACCAGAAGACTCACTAATTTTTAAAGTTACGTTTTCACCTTTAGGAACTATTGCAACTCCAGCGAAATGATAATGAGAATTCGACTAATTATTTTTACAGTTTTTTTTTTTAATTTATTTTTTAATGTAAATTCAAATATTAATGATAAAATCTTGGCGAAAATTGGTAATGAGATTATAACAAATTACGATATAATTAATGAGATTAACACTATACTAGCTTTATCAAATAAAAAGGCAGATAAAAACGAGTTTCAAACTTTACAAAATATTGCATTTCAGAGTTTAAAAAAAAGTATAATTAAAGGAATCGAAATAAAAAAATATAAAATTACCAATTATAGTGAGTCAGATGTTAATAATTATATTACATCTTTAGAAAAAAAACTTGGGCTGCAAAATATTACACTAAAGGATCACTTTAAAAGATATGGCGCAAATTATAATATATTTTTAAAAAGCGTGGTTTTAAATTTTAGATGGAATACTTTGATATACTCTTTATACCAAAAGCAATTAGATGTAGATGAAGAATTAATAAAATCTGAATTGAATAAACAGATAAAAAAAAAGAAAGAAATTACAGAATTTAATTTATCTGAAATAGTCTTGGAGAATTGGGATGAAAAAAAATTAAATACAGTAAAAAAAAGTATTAAAGAAATAGGATTCGAAAAAACTGCTAGTTTATATAGTAATTCTGTTTCCGCTGAAAAAGGTGGATCTATTGGTTGGGTTATCTCGGAGTCTATATCGAGTAATTATTTAAAAGAAATAATGAATTTAAAAAAAATGCAAGTTTCTGATCCAATACAAATAAATAAAAGTATTGTTATTATAAAACTTAATGATAAAAGAACTTTTAGTAAAGATAACTTAAATCTTGTGAAAATTAAAAATAACATTATTACTAAAAAGAAAGAAGAGAAATTAAGTATTTTCTCTAACTCACATTATTTAAATCTAGAAAAAAAAATTTATATTGAAATAAATGAGTAAATTTGGAATAGTATTAGGTGAACCAAATAGCATTAACACTGAAATTTTAGCTAAATCAAATATTTTTAAAAAAAGGGCTATAATTATTGGAAGTTATGACTTGCTTAAATCTCAACTTAAGATTTTAAAAATTAAAAGAAAATTAAAAAAAATAAAAAAAATAGAAGATTTTAGGATTTCTAG
>MDTG01165047.1_pt1 | contig 11011 bp, 8 predicted proteins | sample 811421 | NCBI WGS metagenome assembly MDTG01 (sample SAMN05326645, study PRJNA326480) | marine metagenome | isolation source: seawater | place: Pacific Ocean: South East | collected 2011 | reverse complement strand
TTCAAAAAGTTTATTACAAAATTCCATCGGTTTTTTTTTATGAGAAACAAAAATAATTGTCTTATCTTTTTTTAATTTATTTATAGTATTCATTAAATTTGACTCGGTTTCACTATCTAGCGATCCAGTAGCCTCATCAAAAATTAATACTTGCGAATTCTTGTATAAAGCTCTTGCAATTCCTATTCTCTGTAATTGTCCACCTGATATTCTAGCACCTCTCTCACCTACTTTTGTGTTAAAATTTTCACTTAAACTATTAACGAAATTATCTAATTCAGCATCTTTTATTGCTTGTCTTAGAGATAAAATATCAATTTCGTCCTCACTCAATCCAAATGCAATATTATTTTTTATACTATCATCAAGCAAATGAATAGATTGAGGAACAAATCCAATTTGGGCTTGCCAATTAGACAAATTAGTTGATATCTCTTTGCTATCCATTAAAATTTTACCTTTATTTGGAAAAATTAAACCCAGTAAGATATTTAAAAAAGTAGATTTACCGGAACCAGTTTCTCCAAATATACCAATAAAGTCTCCTTTTTTAATTTCTAAATTCATATCATCCAAAATTTTTTTATTTGAGTCGTAAGAGAAGCTGACGTTTTTAAATACAATTTTATCTTTGAAATCATTTTTAATTTTTTGAATAGACTCGCTTTTTGTATTTTTAATTGAAATAATGTTTTTAGATACTACATTAATCCCTGCCTCAGAAAAATTTATGGTTTGTATTGCCATAATTACACGATTTATTGATGGAATAAGTCTTACCGAAGCAACACCGAATAAGCCAAGCGTTGGAGTAATGCTTATAAAATCATAATCATAAAAAATTACTATGAACAATAAAAAAGAGATAAATATTAATACTGATAAAAACTCAAACCACAACCTAGGAAGTCTTTTAATAAAATCTTCAAAAGCCTCAATTTCAAATACAGAGTTATTGTGTATTTTAAATATTCTAATAAAAAAAGACTCTTTATTGTAAATTTTGATTTCTTTTATTGCACCAAATCCTTCCTGCAAATCTTTAATTTTTAGTGTTTTATTTTCTAATCTCTTTTTACTTAAAAGAGATATTTTTTTATTAACTAGTAAAAAGAAAACTAAGCCAAATATCAAAGCAAGACTTAATATTAACAAAGTACTTTGTGGCTCAAAAAAGAGTAGAATTGAGATGATGCCAATCGCAACTAAAATTTCCGCTAGCAAACTAATATAACTAAAAAGACTATTTCCAAAGGCATCTACTTGATCATTTGTAAAATTGATTAAACTTGAAGAGTTATTTTTCAAATGAAATGAGTAAGGACTCAGTAAAAATTTTTTATAAAGCTTTTCTGCAACAATCAGTTTTATATTAACTATCTTTTTCACCTCAATCTTGGCTATTAGAGTTAAAAATATGCTTTTCAGCAAAAAAACTGAAAGTAACACAAAAAGTGAAAAAATTACTATTTGCTCGTAATTTATATCGGTAAAAAATGAGTTACTTATTTCTTCAAAAAAATTAGAGCTTGTATTTCCAACTTTAAATAAAACTGAAATAACTGGAAATACCAATCCAATACTTAAAGTTTCTATTAGCATACTTAATACGAGCAATAAAATTATTATCCGAGCATCTTTTCGCTGTTTGTTATCAAGAATATTCCAAAGCTTATTTAAATTTTTTCTTATCATCTATTAATTGAATTAAGTATTTTTTTAATTTCTTCAAAACTAATCTCAACTGGATTATTTTTAAGTCTAAGCGAATTTACTCCTAATAAAATTTTTTCATAAGCATTATCTAAATTAATATTTAAATTTTTTAATTTACCCTCAAGTTTAGCAATTTTTTTTAAATGATTTAAATAATCACAAAATTCATTAATTGATTTAGTTTTTGAAACATTAAATAATAGGTCATACTTTTTTTTTAAATCAATATTTGATTTAGCTCGCTTCATATTTTCATAGTTAAATTTTATAATCTCCGTAAAAGTTAGAGACACAGCATGGCCATGGCTCACATTATATAAACTCGTGAACGGATAAGATAAAGCATGAGGTGCTGTAGTTCGTGCTATAGAGATTGCCTTTCCTGAGAGATTAGCTGCTAGAGACATTTTTTTTGTATTTTCATAATTTGGTTTTTCTAGAAAATTTTGATAACTCGAAAAAGATAAATCAAGTGACTTAACTGAAAAATTTGAACTTTCAATGTTTGATTTTACAGATAAAATTGATTCAACACCTTGTGCTATTGCATCAAAACCAGCAGAAGCTTTTAATTTAAAGCTGGAGCCAATTATTAATTCTGGGATTAAGAAATGATAGTCAGGCTTAATTAATTTATCTTCTACGGAATATTTAATTTCCCCTAAATAAATGACAGAATTCTCAGTGACTTCTGCACCGGACCCAGCTGTTGTTGGTATAGCGCATAATTTTACTTTTTTTTTATATTTAACTGCTCCTTCAATAATATCCTCTTTTTTAACACTTGAGTTCAAACAGCTGGCGGACTTTGCATAGTCTATTACTGCTCCTCCGCCAATAGCTATTACTAAATCAGGGTTGAACTCCTCTATAAGTGAAATAATTTTTTTTAATTCATCGAATTCAGGAATTGAATTTTTTTTAAAATATTTAAATAAAATTTTTTTTTCTAAAATTTTATCAAAAATTTTGTCAGCCCCTGATTTATAATAAGAGTTTTTACCCGTAACAAGAAAACACTTCTTAAATTTATTATCACTCAGAAATGATGATATTTCCTCAAAATTAGATATTTTCATTTTTTAAATTTATTTTTGATTTTAATAAAATTATTTGGTCTTCCCATATTTTTTAGCGATCCAATTTTTGTTTTAATTTCCAAAAAAGAGGGACCTTTTGATATAATAAATTTTTTAAGTTTTTTATCTAAATTTTTGTGGTTATTTATTGTGTCAGTATAATTATACCCTAATGTTTTTGCTAAACTAGAAAAAGGCAATTTTTCTACAAATGTCCTTTGTCCACCAACTGACTCATGAGACGCATTATTAAAAAGTATGTGTTTAAAATTTGCTTTGCCAAACATTCCAGATAATTTTAATGATCCAAAATGCATTAAAAGCGAGCCATCTCCATCTAAACATATAACATCATTTTTTCTACTAAGCGAAAAACCTAGAGCCACCATTCCTGAATGTCCCATGCCGCCAATCATATAAAAATCACTTCCGTTTTTAATTTTTAAAACATTTCTAATTCTAAATAATTCTCGTGATGTGAAACCAGTAGTAGAAACAATTTTAGTATCTTTTTTGATTGTGCTAAGAAGCTTTTTTAAAAAAAATTCTCTAGTTATTTGAAATGAATATTTCCTTTTTTCAAATTTAAATCTTTTTCTTGAAATTAAGATATTCTTTTCGACTAAACAAGCTACAGTTTGTTTTTTCTTTTTAGCTAGAGCAATTAATTTACTAAGCTTTTTTAAATCACTTTTTTTTCTTAAAATTACAAATTTAATATTTAAAAGATTTAATAAATTTTTAGTAATTCTTCCTTTGGTATTGTGCTGTGGCTCATCCTTTTTTACATGGGGTGATCCTCTCCATCCAATGACGAGAAGCGATGGAATTGAATATACGTTTTTATGTGCTATTGAAATCAAAGGATTGATTGAATTGCTTAAACCGGAATTCTGTAAATAAACACATCCAATTTTATCTGTTGCTAAATGATAGCCTATTGATAGTGAAACTGCATTACCTTCATTATAAACTGGATAATGTGATATCGATTTATCTTCATCTAGTAGCTTTGTAAAATCTTTAAGAACACTATCAGGAACGCCTGTAAAGAATTTTATTTTTTTTTTTAAAAAATTATAAAATATTTCTGCTTCTACCATTTTAAATAAGTTTAATAATATTTTTAATTGAAGATAATTTCTTTTCAGACTCAAAAGCTCTCTCGTTTTTTAAGATTTTGGATGCAACTTCAACCATTGCAGGATGAGAAGCTCTTAGCAAATGGTTAGCATAAATAACAATCTTAAAACCATTAGCTATTAATTGTTTTTCAAAAGTAGAAGAATATGTTGAGGGTACTGATACCATTGGCTTAAAATATTTTGAATTTTTAAATTTTTTAGCGAAAGAGAAAATTTCTCTTGGATTGCTTTCTTTGCTATGTATCATTATAGCATCAGCACCAGCTTTTGAATAAGCTTCAGCTCTATTAATTGCATCTTTTAAAGTTTTTCCAAGAATAAAACTTTCGATTCTTGCTATGACCATAAAATCATCAGAGGTTATAGCTTTTTTAGCTGCAGTTATTTTTTTACAGAAGTTTTTTATACTATCTTGTTTCACACCTTCTTGCTTTTTAAATAATGAATTTTTCTTAAGACCAATTTTGTCCTCTAGTATTATTGCTGAAACACCTAATCTATCTAGAGTTTTGATCATATATGGCAGGTGCTCTAATCTTCCTCCATTATCACCATCAAAAATTAATGGTTTTGTTGTAACATCTAAAATTTCATTTAACCCTATGAATCTTGATGAATAATCTACTGACTGGTTATCAGGTTTTCCTCTTACAGTAGAATCTGTTAAACTAGATGACCACATACCATCAAATTCTTGAAATTTATTTTTTTTATAAACTGAGGTATTTTCGACTATTAAGCCAGATAAAGGGCTATGGGACTCTAAAATTCTTACTATCTTTTTTACATTTAAAAGTCTTTTGAGTTTAAATCTTCTGTTTTCAGGTGCATTTCCGATTTCTAATTTTTTTTCCTTTATATAACTGTCAGAAATATTTTTTACATATTTGGTTTCAATAAGCTTGCCCTTAATCTTTTTAAGCGTTTTTATTACTCTTTTTCTAGTATCTTTTTGAATTCCATGTTTCCAATCATCGCCATGAATAACGTAATCTGGCCTAATTTTTAATAAGTTTTGTGTGTAATCAAGTGTTTCTTGTTTAACAACTTGCTTTATATATTTAAATTTTTTTACAAGTTTTTCTCTTTTTTCATAACTTAGATGAGGTAGAGTTTTATAAGAAGTAATTGCTTCATCAGTTAACAAACCTAATATTATGTCTCCGTATCTTGAAGCATATTTTAAAATTTTTTTATGCCCTGCATGAAGAATGTCATCTGAAAATGCAAAATATACTTTTTTTTTATTCATAGTAATTTTCTCTTATTTTAGAAACAATCAATTTACTTGCATTAAGGCTATTCAAACAAATGTCATCCAAGTTACTTGCGTCATCCTTTTTATCCAATAAATGATTTTTAATAATTGAGTCTATATCTTCCATAGAGTTTAATTTTATCTTATTTAAATTTTTATTTTTATCAAAAAAAACAAAATTATTGTTGTTTGGGTCAATAAAATAACTTCTACCAACAAGACCGCAAGTTTCTAATATCATTGTTGATGAAAATGAAAAGAAAAGTTTTGTATTTTTAATATACGTGTAAGTATTAGTAAAGGAGTTTAAATATTTAATTCTTGTATTTTTTATTATCTCTCGTTCTTTCCAATCAATTTTTTTAAAATTATTACTATGGTGTTTCAAAAATATATTTAAATTATCGTATTTTTTTGAGACTTCGCCCATCAACTTGATAAAGTTGTAATAATTATCGTAAGTGTTTTTATTTAAGTACAGCCAATTAAAAAGGTTTACTCCAAAAATTAAAATATCAATTTTTTCATCTACGTGAAAATTTTTAGCTGAATTAACATAAAAACTTTCAGCTCTTAAAGATCCGATAGGAAAACTTTTTTGAACTCTGCTACCAAGGTCTATTAAAAAGTTTTTTGAGAATTGCTCGTTCCCAAATGTAAAAAGAAAATCTGTATCATTAAACAAACTAATAGACGCTTCAGTAATATGACTTTGAACACAACTTGTTGTTTTGCCTCCAAGTTTTTTAAAAACATAATTTCTAACAGGACAAGTACTAAAAATTCTATCCTGGATAAGGTATTTAGCATTAAATTTTTTGAAAATAGAATAATTACTTACATAAGAATATAATAATTTGTTATAAATTTTAAAAAAATTGAATTTTTGTATTAAAGAAATTAAAAATAGATTTACTCCAAAACTTAAGAGTTTAAATTTTCTTGTAATACTTTCTGAACGAAATGAAATTTTTTTCTTAAATTTTATATCGGTTTCGATAGATATTTTTTCCTCTTTATCTCTGTAGGATAAGTGTAAAAATTTATTATCATATTCTAAGTTGAGGTTTTCTTTTAAATAAAGATCGCTTATATTATTTTTTGTATTATTGAAGTCAAATTTTTTGTCGGTTATTATTGCTGAATTAAAATTACTTAGTACTTTTTTAAATTTCTCAATTTCATCAATCTGACCAACATTTACTAAAATTAAGTCTACTTTTTTCGTATCTTTTTTTTTAAATGAAAAAATAGTTAGTAAGATTATATAAGTAAAAATTAAAAAACTAGTTATAATTTGAATAATAGAAGAAAAATTATTAAATTTATTTTTTTTAAAATCAAATTCATCTAAAATTATTTTTTTAGATTTAAGCTTGAAAGGTTCAGAGTCGCAATCTAGTAAATTTGAAAATTTAATTACATTCTTTTCGTATATATCTTGATATGTAAAATCCTCTATAAACTTTTTTAGACCACTAATACATTTTAGTGAATTACTTTGTGAATTATCTATATGAAACGAATTTGTTAAAATCATATTCTTCCAAATTGTTTGGTTGCTTTTTTGAAATCTGAAATTCTATTAATATTAATCCAAGGATATGACTGGTTATTTAGTACATAGAGTGGAGGTTTGTTTCTAATTATAAATTTATTGATTACTTGTTCCCATGATAAAAATTTATTTTTTTCATCTTGAAATATTTCTTGCATAAAACCGAAAATTTTTTTCATTAAATTGCTGGATATTTTATTTATACCAATAATTTCACCAACATTTTTTTTTGCATTCTTGAAATAGGTAATTTTATTAATTTGATTTTTTGAGTTAGCTTGCACAACAAAACTTGATTGTTTCATTTGAGCATTTTTTTGGTTCTTGATACCAATAATGTTTTCTTTTCTATTTCTTAATATATTCTTGATAAATTTTTCATCAAAAATTATATCTGTATGAATTAACAAAATTTTTTTTTTTCTTTTTTCCCAATAATTTTTGTATTTATACCAGGTAAATCCATGTCCGTATTTTCTATAATTATCAATTTGGATAAACCTAAAATCAACTTCTTTAATCTTTTTTAATTCTTGCTTTATTAAATTAGATTTATATCCAACCAATAAAGATATTTTTTTAGCTTTATATCTGACTAAAATTTTTATCAGTCTAGAAATTAATGTTTCATTATTAATTTCTATTAAAGATTTTGGTTTTATTTTTCCTAGCTTTCCTAGTCTTTTTCCTACCCCAGCTGAAAGCAAGATAATATCAACATTAACTAGATTCATTTAACCCAAACTCTTATTAGTCGCCTGCTATTATTTTTTTCTAGAGCAAATTTGGTTCTACCGTGAGCAACATGATTATTATTTAATATTAATAAATCTCCTTTACCTAATTTAAAGTTTATAGAAAATTTTTTGCTAGAAAGTAAATTATCTAGATAGTTCAGACTTTTTATTTGATTAAGAGTAAGATTTTTTTTTTTTATTTTGTATCCTGCCTCAATATATTCTCTTAAATATCGAAAAGTTACTTTATCCCCGTTTTTTTTAAAAATAGGTTTGAATAATACTGACTTGCCTTTATCTTTTGAAAAACCCCTTTTTTCAAAATAAAAATTTTTGGTTAGTGTTTTTAATAAATTCCTTCTATTTTTAGATAAAAACTTATAAATTTTTTTTGTACTAACCAAAGTTGAGTGTCCTCCTTTTTTTGCCTGATTAATACATGCCATAAAGACAAAATTTGGAGGATTATTGAGTTGTGGACCGTCAGTGTGAATTGATCCTCCTAAATTAGTTTCATGATATCTCAATTTTTCTTTTTTTAATTTATTTGTTAAAATTTTTATCTTTTTTTTTGGTTTTATTTCTAAGATTTTTTTTCCCTTGTTATTTTGAGGTAAAATTTTTCCAAAAGATTTTGATATTTGAATTACTTTATTTTTTAATTTAATCTTACTGTTATCTATACTTTTAATAATCGTATAATCCTTCTTTAAAAGGATTAAATCTCGCTTTGCTGCTTCTGCTATATTTTTAATATCCACTTTTTGTCTCCTTATTAAATAAAAATTCCCCAAATTCAAAATCTAGGTTCGTATTTATATCAAAACCCTCTACGGCACTTAGTTTATAAAAAAATGGTCTATCGCCTATTAAAGATTTTTTTTTTTTCATTAATTCTGTTGATAAAATATTAATAGCAAAATTTAATTTTATTACATCTGGTAAATCTTGTGAATTTGGAGCTTTGCTAAATTGAAAATTGATAGGTTTTTTGTTTAATATAAGAAATTCTTTTACCTCAGAAACGCTATTAAAACTATCATGCTTTTCCTTATTTTTTTGAAAGATTTTAATCATGTCCTCGTATGTTTCTGGTTTGATCATTGGATTTGTGCAATGAGTAAACAAAATGTATTCAGATTTAGTATTTTCAGCTATATGCTTCCAGAATTCGCTGTTAGGGCACTCAGAACTAGCGAAGTATGGATCTCTTTTATGAAATTCAACATCATATTCTTTTGCAATAGATATCGCATCGTCTGAGTCAGTGTTAATAATAATTTTTTTTATACTTTTGACTTTTAAAAGTGTTTCAATTTTATAGGACAAAAGATTTTTTTTGCTAAAAGGTTTAAGGTTTTTATTTTTAACTCTTTGAGATCCTTTCCTAACTGTTAAAACTGTTGAAATATCTTCTAATATCATAAGGTATATATTGATTTTTTTTTAATATTATAAATGCTTGGAGTAATAGCAGTTATTGGTCTAGCCCCTGGGGTTTCTCTATAACTATTGAATATTTCTTCGATAATTTTTAATCGTCTATCACCTTTTTGATACCCATCAAAACCAGCAAGATATATTGTTTTTGCTTTTCCGCTAGCTGCAATAGCTAGAGCATAAGCTACTGTATATAGTTTTGGGACGTAAGAACATTTACCAAAAAATTTAAAAGAATTATTTTTAAAACCTATTCCAAAGTCAAAAATTTTAATTTTTTTAAACTTTTTTCTTATTTCCTTTGATAAAATTGAAAAAGGGACTGCTAAAGGTGACTTAATATTTTTGTATTGTTCTGCTTCAGCCATTAGCTTCAACGGATTGCATGCAACATAAAGATTAATTAATTTTTTATTAATCTTCACAGAAGTATTTAAAGCGATAACAAATGGTTTATTTTTAATTATATATTTTTCTATTTCTTTTTTATATTCATTTAGTTTTGGCCCTGAAGAAATTAAGAAAACTTCTCTTTTATTAAGTCTTTTTTTAGGTGACCAGTTTCCTCTTTTTAATTTTATAGGCTTTTGGAATTCTGATCTTATTAAATTTACGTCATATTTTTTTCCATCTCCGTTTTTGAGCTGTTTAATAGCTTCTAAGATTTCAATATCATCCATTTTAATATTTAGCATTTCTTGAATGTAGGTAGGGTGAATTCCGTGTTTTCCTGCTAAATAATAAAAAGAGTTTGGTCCCCATTTGTATTTTTCTTTAAGAGGTTCAAAGTATTTTTTTATAATTTTGGTAATAGGGAGCAGGTTATATCTTGTTGATGAGAGTTTACTCATTTCAATTAAAACATATTCTGTTTCAGAATTTCCCGGACCTCTGCCCATTCCAGTCACTGTAGAGTCAATCCAAGTTACACCATTTTCAACTGCAGAAAGTGTATTTGAAACTGCTTTGCCTAAATTGTTATGAGTATGAATTCCTAATTCTCCTTTCCAATGAGATCTCAAGTATTTTACATATTTAAATACATCTTTAGTATTCATCGCTCCTAAGCTATCAGCAAAATATAAAACATCTGGTTTAGCTTGATTTATTTTTTGTGAAGCTTCAATTATATTTTTTTCATTTTGTTCAGTAATCTGCATTAAATTAATTACCACCATATATTTTTTTGTTTTGAGGATTTTGCAAATTTTCACCACTTCATCTATTTCGCTAAAATGTGTTGCCAGCCTTATAAATTTTATTTTCGATTTATTTTTTTCTTTAAAAATTTTCGATAAAATTTTTTTATAGTTCTTTCTATGTTGTGTTAATTCTGAAACATTTATCATAACTCCAATATTTATATTTTTTGGAATTTTTAAGATATTTATGTAATTTTCAGTTGAAAAAAAATTAGGTCCGTTTAATTTATTTTCTTTTAATGATCTAAATCCTATCTCAACATTCTTAATACCTGAGTCAGATATAGCTTTAAGATAATCATTAACAAGATCTTTAGAAAAATCCCAATTATTGTAATAGCCACCGTCTCTTAATGTACAATCTAAAATATTAATTTTCTTCATATGTTCAAAATTTGAACACTAAATCGCTATGAGGAAATTGTAAACCCTTAAAATTTAACAGTTTTAATGGGTTGCTTGTATTTTCCATCTTCTCTTTTTGGAAAAAAAGCATCAAATCCTACAGCCCCGTTTGATACCCCTCCATGCTCATGATTGGGTCCTATATCTACACCGGTAAGATCGGTTAATTCTTGATTAATGCTATTACAGTAAAAATTCATACTTCCATTTATTAACCAAGTAATTTGTTCATTCGCATGACCTTTATCATTAAACTTAAAACCAGGTTTAAGATCAAATAAAACAATATTTAATTCTTTGCCAGAATATGGCCTAGAAATACATTGTCCTCCCCAAATATCTATGGCTTTGATATCTTTTTTAAAATTGAAGTATTCGGACACTAATCCTCCTTCTTTTTTAAAATTTTCTGAGCTAATTATATACAGAGTAGAGTCTTCTAAAGATTTTATCTCATAATTTTTTTCGTCT
>MDTG01046956.1_pt1 | contig 11011 bp, 9 predicted proteins | sample 811421 | NCBI WGS metagenome assembly MDTG01 (sample SAMN05326645, study PRJNA326480) | marine metagenome | isolation source: seawater | place: Pacific Ocean: South East | collected 2011 | reverse complement strand
GCCTCGGGATGGTTTAAAATTCTCTATGGGCTGGAGGCCATTAACGGACTGGTGCTGATCACCTGGTCGGCCTCTTTTTCGTTGCTGGCGATGAACCGGATGAAATTTTGTCAGCCCTGTTCAGAGAGCGATTCCATAGAGTGAGAATTAGCATGGTGGTCTATGGCGCCCTGATACGAGGGCTATTGCTCGACTGAGTTGATGTGCGAACCAAGGAAAAAAGATGAAAAATCCATCCTGGATCTGGTCGTTAGCGGTGATAGTCCTGGTTGCCGTTGTTTCTTACGGGCTCTTTTGGCTCACCCAGGGTAAACCGCTACCCGAGGGCTTCGTTTATGGTAACGGGTATATCGAGGGGCGTGATGTAAAGCTTGCCGCTGAACGCGGTGGCCGGGTGCTGCGACATCGCCTGTTGGAAGGCGAAGCGGTCTCTGCGGGTGACGTACTTGTCGAGATCGATCCGGTGGATGCCGACGAACAGATCCGTGGTGCCCAGGGCGAACTTGAGTCACTTAAGGAGAACATCGCCGTAATTGACAGTGAACGTGATACCTGGCGCCACCACGCCGCGACTGCAAAGCGCCAATTGGAACGTGTACGCGCCCTGCAGACAAAGAAACTGGGTACGCAGCAGGATGTCGATACGGCAGAAAATGCTGTTAAAGAAGCAATGGGGCGCTTGCAGGCGTTGCAGAAGCAGCGCGACGCGCTCAACGCACAGATGGAAGCCGCTGGTGCTACGTTGGCGTTGGCCGAATCCCAACGCAACAAACTGGAGGTGGCAGCCCCCTTGTCGGGCACGGTGTTGATTCGTGCAGTGGAGACCGGCGAGGTGGTCGCCGCCGGCCAGCCGCTGGCGTTGATTGTCGATCTCAACCGTCTGGAGTTGAAAGTCTATGTCTCCGCCAACCACCTGAACCGCCTGCACCTGGGTGATGAGGCGCGTATTCGCGTCGATGGTGTCGATCGAGAGTTTGTCGCCAATGTCAGCCGTATTGATGATTTTGCTCAATTCACCCCGCGGGATGTACATATGCCGGATGAACGCCAGCGCATGGTTTACGGGGTTACCCTGGCACTGGACAATCCTGATGGCCTGTTGAAACCGGGGATGCCGGCCGATGCCTGGATTCGCTGGGACGCCACCCAACAATGGCCGGCTTCGCTACCGGTTCCGGCAAGTTGATACAACATGCCTGACGCCATTGTTGAACAGCCCCAGGCACTTATCTTACAGACTGAACAACTTTCGCGGCGGTTCGGGGAGACGGTTGCAGTGGGTGATATCAGCTTTGCCGTGCGACGGGGAGAGCGTGTCGGTGTCGTCGGCGCAGACGGTGCCGGGAAAACCACGCTGTTGCAAATGCTGGCGGGCATCCTCGACCCCAGCAGCGGTGACTGTCGGGTGTTTGGCCTTGATACACGCCGCGAGTCCAAAATCATTGCCGCTCGCATCGGCTATATGTCGCAGGGCTTTACCCTCTATGATCGCTTGAGCGTGGATGAAAACCTCGCGTTTTCCGCTCGCATCCGCGACGTACCTCAAGATCAATACCTTGCGCGACGCAACAGCTTGCTACAGATGGCCGGCCTCACGACCTTTACGCAGCGGCCGGCGGGCAAGCTTTCCGGTGGCATGCGCAAAAAGCTCTCCCTTTGTACCAACCTGATTCATGAGCCTGAACTGCTCATTCTGGACGAGCCGGGTCTGGGCGTCGATCCACTGTCGCGTCGCCAGTTATGGGAAATGCTGGATCGTTTTCAGCAGCGGCAAGTCACCAGCGTTATTGCGACTTCCTATATGGATGAGGCCATGCGCTGCGACCGTGTGGTTCTGTTGCGGGAAGGTCAAGTGCTGGCGGATGGGACACCCGGGGCACTGCTGGAACAGCTCAGGGGGCGGGTGTTCAGTGTAACATTTTCGACATCGCCCGAGCCGCTTGACGATGTCTCGGTAAAGCTGCGTCGACTGCAAGGGATGCGCGCCATACAGCGGCTGCCGGATCGTCTGCGCTGCGTCACTGATGCCGACGATTTCAAACAACTAGCCATGCGCGAGCTGCCAGCCAATACCGTGGTTACGCCAGCTGAACCACAGCTTGAAGATCTGTTCGTGCTGGATAGCCGTACGGAGGTTGAAATGGACTGTGTTGAACCACCTGCTATGGGGAATGGTGAACAGGCCAGTAGATTCCCTGTAGCAGCAGCCAAACTTGATGCGGATAAAGATCGCAACGGCGTGCAAACGCAAAACCTCAGTATCCGTTTTGGCGAATTCACCGCCGTCGATCGCATTAATCTGACGATTGAGAGAGGGGAGTTGCTGGCGCTGTTGGGACCCAACGGCGCGGGCAAAACCACGTTGATCCGGGCCATCTGTGGTCTGACGGCAATTGCCGAGGGCGGGGCGGTTGTCGGTGGCGAAGCAGTGAGTTTGAAAAATCGCAATCTGCGACGGCAAATCGGCTATATGTCGCAAAAATTTTCGCTCTATCTGGATATGACGGCGGGGGAGAATCTGGCGTTTTTTGCCAACCTCTACGGATTGTCGGGCAATACCGCGCGTGCCGCCGTGGCATGGGCCAGTGCAGTAACAGGGTTGACGGTGCCTCTTCGGACCATGGTCGGGGATTTGTCCGGCGCCATCCGACAGCGGCTGGCGCTCGCTGGCAGTATTCTGCATCGGCCGGCAGTACTGTTTCTCGATGAACCGACATCCGGTATTGACCCCGCCTCGCGCTACCGCTTTTGGGAGGTCATCCGGGTATTGGCGTCACAAGGCATGACCGTGGCCGTGACCACCCATTATCTTGACGAAGCCGCTTACTGCGATCGATTGGCGCTGATGATGAACGGTCGCCTGATCGCACATGGTAGCCGCGATGCACTCATTGAATCTCTCGCCTTGTCGCCCGATACCGATATGGAAACGCTTTTTCTCACCGCAGTTGCACGGGCCGATAGCGCATCATTGAGCGAAGGTGAGGGATGAACGCGCGTCGCATTGTTGCCTTGCTGCTCAAGGAAACTCGGGAACTGGTGCGGGACCCAGTGACGCTGGCGCTGGCCGTGGTGATGCCGCTGGTCATGCTTTTTTTGTTTGGCTATGCCATCAATATGGATGTTGATGAGCTGGCGTTGGGTCTTTACGATCAGGACAATACGCCTGCCAGTCGTGCGCTGGTGGCGCGCTTTGCTGGTTCTCCCTATTTCGACATCATCGAATACCGTCACAATACTCGCGACCTTGACCGCAGCCTGCAGCAATCCCGTATCCGCGCAGGCATTGTGATTCCTCCCGGTTTTGGCCGGGCGCTGCTAAGGGATCAGCCGGCGCCGGTGCAGGTGATCGTCGATGGCGGCTATCCAATGGTTGCCGGGTTGGGGATGGCGTATATCGACGCCGTCATCGCTTATTTTCCCGCGCCGCGGCCCGAGCCCGTTGAGATGCAGACCCGCGTTTGGTACAACCCGTCCCTGAACAGTATCAACTTTGTCATTCCCGGGTTGTTTGCGGTGATTTTGATGGCTTTTCCGCCGTTGCTGACCACCTTGGCCATCGTCAGGGAAAAAGAAACAGGCACCGTGGAACAGATTTATGCCTCGCCATTGCGCTCCGCTGAGTATGTGTTGGGAAAGCTGCTGCCCTATGCCCTGGTGGCTTTTCTCGAAATCCTGATGGTCATCCTGGTCGGCTTTGTCTGGTTCGAGATTCCTATCGCCGGTAGCCTGCCGTTGTTGTTTGTCGCCTCACTGGTTTATGTGTTTACCACGGTGGGCATCGGGTTGCTGGTTTCGTCCCTGGCGCGAACGCAGCTTGCCGCCATGCTGATTACCCTGATCGTCACCCTGATGCCGTCTTTCCTGTTTTCCGGATTTTTGTTCCCCATTTTTACAATGCCTTACAGCCTGCAGCTCTACAGTCGGTTATTCCCCGCCGGTTATTTTATGGAGGTGTCGCGAGGGATTTTATTAAAAGGGCTGGGTGTTGAGGCAGTGTTGCCCAATCTGCTGCTGTTGATAGGGTACACCCTGGTGGTATTCGTGTTTGCTGTCTGGCGTATGAAGCAGAAGGTGGCCTGATATGTCCATAGCGATGATTGGCCTGCTGCGCAAGGAAGTTATCCAGTTTTTTCGCGATCGAGTGATCCTGGTGTTGATTTTGTGGTTATACACCGTCGAAGCGGTGTTTTGCACCCTCGCGCTTAGCTTTGACGTGGAAGATGTGCCGCTGGCCATTGTTGACCAGGACCGCAGTACTATCAGTCGCGAGTTGGTGCAAAAATTTGCCCTGAGTGAATCCTTTGACCTTCAGTATCAGGAAAGCGCGGTATCGGTTGCGGAAACGCACTTAGCGCACGGCAAGGTGACTGCCATCCTCGTGATACCGCCGGGATTTGAGCGGTCGATTCGTTCCAGTGAGCAGACGACACTACAATTGTTATTGGACGGCACCGATTCCAATATTGCCGCTAACTCGCTGTATAACGCGAGAGGTGTTCTTGCCAGGCTGGTCCGCGAACAACTGCCGTTTGCAGCGAACACCGGTGCAATCGCGGTGACACGCGTCTGGTACAATCCGCAACTGACCACATCGAGCTTCATGGTACTGTCGATGATTGCCCTGGCCGGTATGATGGTGGGCGTCATTCATCCCGCCGCCTCGATTGTGCGTGAGAAGGAACGTGGTACCCTAGAGCAACTGTTAGTTGCGCCGATTTCCACGTTCCAGCTGTTCCTCGCCAAAATTGCCCCGACCATGATCATAGGCCTATTGGCCGTGTTTCCCAGCCTGTTGATTGTGCGTGCCTTTGACGTGCCAATGCGTGGCAGCCTCGCGTTGTTTCTGATCCTTACGGGATTCTTCCTGCTCAGTGCCGTTGCTCTTGGGGTGCTGATCGCCGCCTATAGCCGAACCCTGCAACAAGCCCTGTTATTGTCTTTTTTTGGGTTGTTTCCGGTGATGTTCCTATCGGGTACCCTGACGCCCGTGGAGGCGATGCCAGACGTTCTCCAGGCGTTATCCCGCCTGAGTCCGTTGCGCTATTACATGGATATTATTATCGGTGTGTTTTTAAAAGGTGTCGGCTGGAGGGATCTGTGGGATGAAAGCTTATGCCTGATCGCCATCGCAATTCCAATGTTGATTTTGTCATTGGGTATATTTCGACGTCGGTTGCAGTAACAATTCCCGAAGCTCCTTTAATATTCTAGCGAGTAATGAAATCCTCATGTGTGGCCAATTGGTGATGTATTTTTCCGATACCAACTATTTTTGACTTCTATGATGCTGGTTATGGCTCGGTAGTGGCGGCAGTAACTGACCACTACAAGTTAAGCTTTAGGCTTGAGATCTTCTGTTTCATTCTCGATAAATTACCTGCTAAATTGGAATACGACTTTAGCATCTGCTTTCGTCAAATGTTGATCTTTGTCAGGGCAATCAACAATAGACAATAAATGCCGTATGACATTCAAGCGGGCGCGCCTTTTGTTATCGGCTTTGACAATATACCAGGGGGCATGCTCGCTATGGCTGTGTTGTAACATGTCGTCGCGGGCGGCCGAGTAATCATCCCAATGTTTGATAGCGGTATCGTCGATAGGGCTGATTTTCCATTGTTTCAGGGGGTTTTCTCTTCGATCCTCCAGTCTCCGTTGCTGTTCCTCTTTCGATATGTCGAGATAGTATTTAATGATTTGTATGCCGGAATCACAGAGCATTTTTTCGAAAGGGACGACTGTTTTTTGAAACTGATCGTATTCCGCTTCTGTACAAAACTGCATAACTTTTTCGACGCCTGCACGGTTATACCAGCTGCGATTCATGAGTACCATTTCCTGGCGGCTCGGCAAAAAGGCTGCATAGCGTTGGAAGTACCAGCTGTTGGTATCTTTCTCTGAGGGTTTACCCAACGCGACCACTCGCGTCTCTCGCGGACTTAAATGTTCGGTGATCCGCTTTATCATGCCGTCTTTACCAGCTGCATCCCTTCCCTCGAAAATGACCAGTAGCTGCAGATCGTTCTTGATAATGTGGCGCTGCAACCTGACGAGCTGAATTTGCAGATTTTTAAGCTGTGTTTTATAGGGCTGTTTTGTCTTCTCTGATTTGGTCATGGTTTTACCTTATTGGCAGGCCGTTTTCAAAATTTCATTCAGGTTGAATCTCTGGTTACACATTCACTAAAGCCACTTGCTCTTTGGACAACGAGGTCTCCAGGAGAATGGCTCCTATAATCAGGAGGATGCCCAGTCATTGTATCCACGATAGTGTTTCACAAAAATAGGCGTAACCAAAATAGAGTCCAAACACTGGCGTTAAAAGCTATATACATTGAATTTGTAAAGCGGGGCCTTGTAGGTGATCGATAACGTCTATCAATCCCACGCGTTCACCTGTCAGGGCCTACCGATCAAAGCCCTCTGGAAGCGTGATAATCAATCGATGCTGATTCTCATTGTATTCAGTCATTTCGAAAGCGCTTCTGTGTCCGACGGGTTGATTGGCGAGGGTGCCAATACCCTAAAGCGAGGCTCCCTACCGTATTTGGCTGGCCATACAGCTGCCGTAGCGGGACGAGGTTGTGGAGGCAACCTTTAGCCACGATCACAAATCCCAATGAAGGCGGTTCGGATTGGCTAGTTGTCGCACTTCTGCACGGGACATTCCTCCGGAGCGGTTGGATGAATTTCTTCCTCTTCCCGGCGCTCCGCGTCCCGCTCGGATTCCCGCATTAGTAATTGTTCAATCCGGGTGTGGAGCAATTGGTCCTTTTCCTCCCGCCGCCTGATCTCCGCCGCGAGGTCTTTGTGAAGGGAGAATGCCATCAGCAGCATCAACAACATAAAGGGGAAAGCGGCGATAATGGATACGGTTCGCAGCCCGTTCAGCCCACCGGTTAGCAAGAGGACGGACGCCATCAGTAGCTGAAGTCCTCCCCAGAGGATGCGAACAAACCGTGTTGGAGTCAGAACCCCCTTGGAGGTGAACATGCCCAGCACAAAGGTGGCGGAATCCGCAGAAGTCACCACGAACATGGAGACCAGCGCCACGGTCAGTATGGCCGCGAACTCGCCCCAGGGTAACTGATCGAGAAGTACGTAAAGTCCGGCCGGCACTTCCTCCGACACGGCATCTGCAATCGCGACGCCGTCGAACAAATCGAAGTAGATGGCGGAGCCACCGAAGGTGGCGAACCACAACATGCTTAAAGCCACGGGGACGATCATCACGCCCAGGACGAACTCGCGGACAGTTCTGCCCCTTGAGATTCTTGCTATGAAACTGCCTACGAAGGGGGCCCAGCTCAACCCCCATGCCCAGTAGAACATGGTCCACTGCTCCACCCAGTGTTCGTGGGAATAGGGAGTGGTTACCAGGCTCATCTCTATGATATTGCCAAGGTACTCACCCGCTGTCTGGGTGAGTTCGCTGAAGATAAAACCGCTCGGTCCCGTGGCGAGCACAAAAAATAACAGTCCGGCGGCGAGCACCATATTGGCATTACTGAGATAGCGGATCCCCATGTTGAGGGGCGTCATTGCCGAAATGATGAACAAGGTTGCGAGTCCCGCGAGAATGTAGAATTGTGATGTCGTCGAGTAGGCAGCAACTCCCATATTGGCCAGGCCGCTGTTGACCTGTAACGCGCCAAGTCCGAGAGTCGTTGCGACGCCGAATACGGTGGAGACCACGGCCAGGATATCGACGATATTGCCCCAGCCGCGGTCCACCCGATCGCCCAGTAACGGGCGGAAGCTTTCGCTGATCAAGCCGCGACTGCTGTGACGAAAACGTACATAGGCAATGGCCAGCCCCACCAGTGTGAAATTGGCCCATTGGTGGAATCCCCAATGGAAAAACGCGTAGCGCATGCCCAGTTGCGCCGCATCTGAGGTACGGGGTTCGGCGAGGCCAAGGGGCGGATCATTGAAATGCATCATCGGCTCGGCCACGCCCCAGAAAACCAGACCGACACCCATTCCACCTGAAAATATCATCGCCAGCCAGCTGTTGAACGAGAACTCCGGCGGTTCATTCTCCGCGCCCAGGCGAATGCTTCCAAATTTGGAAAGGGCGAGAAACAGGACAAACAACACAAAGCCGGTGGTTGCCACCAGATACATCCAGCCGAGTTTCCGGGCGGTGATATCGAGAATTTGCTGGGCTGTGGATTCCACCGCATCGGGATAAAGCACGGAGGTGGTGACGAAGGCAGTGATAATCACTACGGAGGTGTAAAACACCACTCCCACATTGCCCAGATATTCCCGCAGAAATTTCGTTAACCTGTTCATAAACGATTCATTTGAAGCTATTCGCGTTAAGCTTCATAGGCATAAATAATAAAGTTTGAAAATTCGCCAACAGCCTGCGAATAATGGTCGAAGGTTCTCAAACGGTTCGTTCGACCTATGGCGGGTGTGATGCCGTCAATGGCCATTTCTGGAGAACAGCCGGTACAAGGGTACGAATAAAACCGCGATATACCAACCGTACAAATAGGCTTCGACTAAGCCAATGAAAAAGCCCGTCCACGTAAGCCATTCGAAACCGGGCAACAATGGCGCCCAAGCCTCATACATGCGCATCTGTTCCGGTGCAAGCAGGCCAAAGCCCACGCAGAGCAGGTAGCTGATTGCCAGTAGCAGTGACAAGGTGTTGCCTAACGGGACGATACGTAAACGAACATCAGGTGCGCTCGAATTGTGCATATATTATTTCCTCTCTAAATTGTGGCAGAAAACTGAATTGAACCTTGTCGATAGCGTGCTTCATTAGTCTGCCTGACGCGCGCTAGAGCATTTACCTGGTTTGGCCTCCAATATTGCGAGGCGGTTCGCCAGAGCCGTAGGAGCGAAAAGCGTTGTGGCTGAGCATGTGTCGGCGCGTCAGCCACATTATCAATGGTGGCAACAATAGCCACTGCAGCAGCGGGGAAAGGCCCACGCCCAGCAGCGGGATCATCGGCATGGAGTCCGTGTATGCCCACCGCTCCAGCGGGCCAGTCGCCAGCCATTCCAGAATGATGGTAACGACGAGAGCCGTGATAATTAGGATGCCGGCTGGCTTTTGCTCACCCTTCAGGAGCCATTGTCGATGTCCGCAGATGATCGATGACAACCAGAAGCTGGCCAGCAGAATCAGGATGTCACCGCCCGTGGCGCGTATACACAATCCGATCACCGAGCCATGAGATGCCTCCGCCATCCCCGTGAACCAGGGCACCTGAAGAATCTCCCAAACAAAATTCGTCAAAAAACCGAAACCCGCCAGTGGCAATTCTGGAAATCGTGGATCGCGCCTGCAATCCGTGTCGCTGAAGATCCCTCGGCCTATCCGTTCGGTCATGCATTACACCGTTTGTTAGTATCTCCCATCAGTCTATTCACTGCGAATATCGATTGCAGTGATCAACAAGGTGCCTCTCTATTATCAGCCTCAATGACAGCATTTCGCCCTTGCATGAGGGCGATGCCGAAGGTGACTACGAGGATGCCCAGCGCCTGGGCAAGTTGCAGCCTTTCATCAAAGAACAAAAACCCAATCAGGAGCCCAAACACCGGGGTCAGAAAGCTGAAGACGTTCAGTTGGTTCAAGGGGGCGCGGGCGAGCAGCCTAAACCAGAGAAATATCATCGCGGCAGTTGCCAGCGCGGAGAGAACGAGCAGGGAACCGGTGAACCGGGCTGTCCAGTCAACCTTCCAGTGCTCACCGGCCATCGCTGAGGCGAACAACAGCATTCCGCCACCGAACAGAAGTTGGATCGCCATGGGTGCAGCGATGGAGCCGCCCGCTTCCTTTTTTAGCAGAATATTACCTATCGCCGTTCCGATAGCCGCCATCAGTACCCAGGTAATTCCCCAGAGATAGCCGTCATTGTTCCCGCCGAATCCCGGCCACGACAATAAGCCTACACCCAAAAAACCGGTGACCAACCCGGCTATACCCTTGGCCTTCAGGGTTTCACCAAGCCAGATGGCGGCGATCGCCGCGGCAATCAGGGGCTGGGTGCCCGCCAGCACGGTTGCCAGGCCCGGTGACAAGTGCCCGGCGCCCAGGAACATGCCGCCAAAGCCCAAAGCCGTGTACGATAAGCCGATCAGTCCCAGGTGTAGCAGGTTTCGGGGATTGAGCTGATATGTCCCCCGATGCCGCTGTGCCGTGCACACAAAGACGAGCAGCCCACCGGCAAGAAAGGCACGCAAGGCGGCAAACAAAAGAGGTGGGGCGTCGGGTAGGCCAATCACAATAAACGGGAAGCAAATGGCCCAGAGCAGCGCCACCATTACCATCCACGCAATATCGGTGGGCATGGGGTGCTCGCTCATGTTGACGCCTCGGGGAGGTACTGGTGCCAATAAAGGTGTTCGTAGAGAGAGCACCACATCAGGCCGAGAGTGCCGGCAAACAGCAGCTCCTCCTCCATCGAGACACCGGCCAACAGCCAGCCGCTACGGTACTTTGGTCGCCAGATATGATCAATATAGGCCGGATAAAATACCACGAGGCAGGAAAAGTAGATAAAATTGAGAAAAGTGAAGATGGCGGCCCCGGACATCATGGGCTGCCAGCGATCAGGACGACATTGACCGTTGGCGATACAGGCGGACAACATGGCGAGCGAAACTGTGTAAATTGGATGCCGGGCCATAACTGTTTCAAGGAAATGAAAGAGCACAATAGTAGCCCAAAGCACCACTTGCCAGGATGGACTTCAAAGCGTCCTCAAAGGTGTGCAAATGTCTCTCCTCGTACTGTTTGATGGTTGTGGGGTGATCTCAGCGCAGGATGACCCTGAGATACTGCGTCAGTGACCGTGTCCTTCCGAGTCTTGCCCGCGCGCGGTAAGTATCTGGTATTGATCGGAAGATAATTCCGGCAATCGCTGCAGGAACGCTACCATGTTCCAGATACGTTCGTCGTCATGCCCCGGTCCCCAGGCTGGCATGCCCGAGGCCTTGATGCCGTGTTTAATAATCCAGAATTGTCGTTTACTGGCCTCGT
>MDTG01433431.1_pt1 | contig 11012 bp, 10 predicted proteins | sample 811421 | NCBI WGS metagenome assembly MDTG01 (sample SAMN05326645, study PRJNA326480) | marine metagenome | isolation source: seawater | place: Pacific Ocean: South East | collected 2011 | reverse complement strand
TTGGTCTATACCAAGATTTTTTTCCTAAAATGGAATTAATAAGCCCACTTAATCTACAAAAATAAATATCTCTTTTTTTACTTTTAAATAACAAAGTATAAAAAAATATTCTAAATATTGATGATAAAAGTTTTGGCATGACGGCAAATAAAGCATACATAAAATTATTATACTTTTTATGATAATAAAATGTTGACCACATCCAATGCCAGTTTCTATTTTTTTCTATTTCAAAATTATATAATTGATCAACAGACTTTCCTCCCTCGTGAAACACTTTTATTTTAGGATCTAAGTATATTTTTCCTTTTTTATTAGTTATTTCTCTACAAAGATCAATTTCTTCAAAATATAAAAAATAATTTTCATCAAAAAATTTATGGTTTTTAAAATTTTTCATATTAAAAAAAATTGCGAAACCTTTTAAATTTTTAACTTCTATTAATTCCTTTTTTATTTTTTTTTCTTCATCTTGAATATTAATAGGTCCTATTAAAGAAAAATCAGCATTTTCTGATGCTGATTTTAAAAAATTTTCTAGTGTATCTTTTTTAAGAACCGTGTCTGGATTAAGTACTAAAGCGTATCTAGTATTTACTTTTTTGAGGCCCAAATTATTGGCTTTAGCATATCCTAAATTTTCTTTAGCTAAAATGCACTCGATATTGGAATATTTTTTTTCTATTAAATCTTTGAAATCTTTATTTCCAGAATTTTCTATGATTATTACTTTTGCTTTTTTATCAATACTTTGCAAACATAAATCAATTTTTTTATCGCTTTTAAAAGTTGTGACTATTACTGTTATATCTTCTATTTTCATAAATAATATTATTTGATTTTATAAGATAATTCTTTTAGTAATTTAACATATTAAAGCTTATTATTCTTGCGAATAAAATATGAAAAAAATCATTGTAACAGGCGGATCTGGTTTTATTGGGAGCAATTTAGTTAATTATTTGTTAGATAAGAATTTTTTTGTAATTAACCTAGATAAGTTGTCTTATTCTTCGAACAAGTTAAATTTAAAAAATAAGAAAAATTATAGATTTTATAAAGTTGATATTAATAATAATAAAAAAATTAAAAGTGTTCTTAAAAGATATAAACCTTCAGCAATTTTTAACTTAGCGGCAGAAACTCATGTGGATAGATCAATAGATTCACCGAAAAATTTTATAGATAGTAATATTTTGGGTGTCTTTAACCTCCTTGAAGCAGTACGTAATCATAATAAAAAAAATAGAATTATTAAACTAATTCATGTTTCTACTGATGAAGTTTATGGAGATATGGGTAAAAATAATAAGAGAAGCAATGAAAGTCATCCTTATAAACCTAGCTCTCCCTACTCAGCTTCAAAAGCAAGTGCTGATCATTTAATTAATTCTTATATAAGAACTTATAAAATTCCTGCAGTAATTTCAAATTGTTGTAATAACTACGGGCCATTTCAGTTTCCAGAAAAACTTATACCAAAAATAATATCAAATATTATAAATAATAAAGAATTACCTATTTACGGAAAAGGTAAAAACTCAAGAGAATGGATATATGTAAAGGATCATTGTGAAGCCTTATTCAGGCTATATTTAAAAGGTAAAATAGGTGAAAATTATAACGTTGGTACAAATAAAAACTTAAGTAATATAGATTTGGTTAAAAAAATTTTAAAAATTTTTATAAAAAATAAATATAATATTGGTAAAAAAGTGAAAATTAAATTTGTAAAAGACAGGCCTGGCCATGATTACAGATACGCTTTAAATAGCCAAAAAATTCTGAAAAAATTAAAATGGAAACCAAAAACTAATTTTAATAAAGGTTTGATAGATACAATTAATTGGTACCTTAAAAATCAAAAATTTTTATCATCTATATCAAAAAAACTTTATGATAAAAGATTAGGTTTAAAAATATGATAAAAAAAGGAATTGTTTTAGCTGGTGGTATCGGATCAAGAATGAGTCCTATTACTAAGGCTGTTAATAAACAACTACTCCCAATTTATGACAAACCTTTAATTTTTTACCCTCTGTCAATATTAATGTTAGCAGGTATCAGAGATATATTAATAGTAGTGAACAAAGGTCAAATAGGGCAATTCAAAAAAATTTTACCAAATGGAAATAATTTAGGAATTAAAATTAGTTATGTTGAACAAAATAAACCGAGAGGTCTACCTGATGCCTTCGTAGTAGGTGAAAAGTTTATCGGCAAAGATAATGTTGCGCTTATATTGGGTGATAACTTTTTTTATGGTCAGAGCCTTACAAAGAAACTTAAAGAGTGCGTTAAGTTAAATAAAGGTGCAAAAGTTTTTTTACATCCTGTTAAGAAACCTCAAATGTATGGTGTAGCTACGGTAAATAAAAAAAAAGTTATCAAACTAGTTGAAAAACCAAAAAAAACAAAATCAAATCTTGCTATAACAGGGCTATATTTTTTTGATAACAAAGTAGTGAATTATAGTAAATCACTGAAACCTTCTAGAAGAAAAGAAGTAGAGATTGTAGATCTTTTAAATAGATATAAAAAAAGTAACAGTTTAAAAGCTGAATTCATTGGTAGAGGTGGTGCCTGGTTAGATGCTGGAAGTATAAACAACTTTTACGAAGCTACTTCATTTGTATCAGCATTAGAAAATAGACAGGGATTAAAAATTGCTTGTTTGGAGGAAATTGCAAAAAATAATGGTTGGATTAAAAGTGTAGTGATTAAAGAAGCTATAAAATTCTATGGAAAATGTGAGTACTCAAAATATCTGTCCTCGCTAATATAATTTTTTTAAATTATGACTGATAATATGAAAGTTTTTTGCATGTGTTTGCATGATCATCATAAAACAAACCTAATGAAATTAAATTATGTGCCCGTAGGATTAGGTCAAGGTAAATTTTCAGAGGGTTGGATTAAAGATAATACTGGTGAAAATATATCTTCTAAAAATAAAAATTATGGTGAATATACATTTTATTATTGGTTTTGGAAAAATCTCCTTCCTAATATGAATGAAAACACTTGGGTTGGTTTTTCTGGCTATCGGTATCATTGGAGTAATCAAAACAAAATAAAATCTGACGATTTAAATAAAATCATCAATAAAGATAATTTTAATTCCTATATTCTTAAAAGTATACCTCACGAATGGGATAAATATAATGTAATTTTGGGCGAGGAAATATTTATTAATAACTGGAAATTTAGTAAAATTTTAAAACATGGTAAGAAAAAAGTTTTTACTAATCCATTTTCTTTCTTAAAAAAAAATCAAAATATTAAACTTCATTTTGATATATTTCATGGAAATGGAATTATTGAAAAAGCCTCTGAACTTCTAGAAAATGAAGATAAAAAGGATTTTAAGAAGTTTATAACTCAAAAATATTCATTCAATAGAGAAAATTTATTTTTTTGTAGATCAAAAAAAATTATGAATGCTTATTTTGATTCCGTTTTTCCATGGCTAGAGAGATGTGAAAAATTGTTTGACTATAATCTAACTGGTTATGGTATGACTAGAATTTATGCCTTTTTAGCTGAAAGATATCTTTCTTATTGGTTTAATAAATATACAAAACCAAAAACCTGGCCGATTTTTTTTTATGATACGAATAAAAATATTGTCAAATTATAATGTATAAATATTTGAACAATCTGCTCAATACAAAAATTTATGATAATGTTAATCGATTTATTTCCAGAAAATTTTTCAAAATTTTTAAAATATTTTTTGTAGAAACTGAATTGTCGAAATTACCTGAAAATAATCACCCTCTAGATATAAATTATGAAAATGAGTTGAATAGGTTTATTAAATATAATGATAATAATATGGTACCTTATACATCATTGCCAAATATCTTAAATAAAGTAAATATTTATTCTCCAGATCAAAGTGAGATAAAATTTTATGATTTCGGAGGCAATAATCTAGAATTATATGCTTATCTAAATAAAAATTTAAAAAAAAAATTATTTTATTATTACCATGACCAAAAACAATTCAATAAAATAATTGAAAAAATAGTAGATGATAAAAATTTAAAAAATATAAAAGTTGATAACGAACTAGACAAGACGATAAAAAATATTGATATTGTTTATTTTGGTAGCGTAATTCAGTATTTACAAAATTATAAAGATGTTTTATCTCATTTTGGAAAAGGTAGAGCTAAGTATTTGATAATATCTCAAACGCCATTTTTTTTTAACGAACAAATTAGGAACGATTTAATAATGAAACAAATAAATTTACATCCAATCATGAATTATCTTTTTGCTATTAATTTCTATGAGTTCATTAATTTTATGAATAAAGAAAATTTTATTCTTCTTGAAAAAAGCACAAATAGAGTAGTAAAATTTATAAATTTTAAAAATTTTTCAAAAAAATTTAAAAAAATTGACCTATATGATTTAATATTTAAATATGAAAATTAAAAAGAAAATAGTAGTTACTGGTGGAACTGGAAGATTCGGTAAAGTTTTTAAAAGCATGGATTATAAAAAGAAATTTTTATTTCCTAAAAAAAGTGAGTTAAATATTACTAGTGTTAAGTCCATAATTAATTATCTTAAGAAAAAAAAACCAAAAGTTCTTATCCATTTAGCAGGATTATCTAGGCCTTTAATTGCTCACGAAAAAAAAATTGAAGAAAGTATTAAGTTAAATATAATTGGAACTTCAAATGTAGTCATAGCTTGCTCTAAATTGAATATAAAATTAATTTATTTTTCTTCTAGTTATGTATATCCGGGTACAAAAGGAAATTATAAAGAAACTGACCCTCTTCTTCCGGCTAATAATTATTCTTGGTCTAAATTAGGTGGTGAAGCGGCAGTACAAATGTATAAAAATTCTCTTATTCTTAGAGTTTGTATGACCGAAAGACCTTTCATTCATAAACAAGCCTTTTCTGATGTTAAACTCAACTTTATCTTTCATGATGAAGTTGTAAATATTTTAATGAAACTATTAAATAAAAAAGGAGTCATAAATTTAGGTGGTACAACAAAGACTGTTTTTCAGTTTGCAAAAAAGTATAATCCTAAAATTAAAAAAATATCTGTAAAATCAATGAAAAATTTAAATTTTCCAAGAAATCTTTCAATGAATATTAGTAAACTTAAAAAAATTGTTAATGAGACTTAAAGTCGTTTGTTTAGATGTCTCACTTATGATAGTCAGATAATATATGTCTTTTAAAGAACTTCCAATAATGCCAGATAAAAACAAGGGAGTACTGCTTTTTTATCCTTATGTTTCAAAAAAGTCTTCATCGAATATTAGCAAGAAACTAAAAGGAAGATGGTTGGGGCAAGGACCAATGGTTGATAAATTTGAAAAAGAATTTAAAAAAAGGTTTGCAAAAAAAAATTCAGTAGTAGCAGTTGGGTCTGGAACTGACTCTTTGCATTTAGCTTATATTCTTGCAGGAATAAAAAAAGGAGATGAAGTTATAACTACAATATTTACATGCACCGCAACAAATATTCCTCTACTTTATATGGGGGCTAAAATAAAATTTGCTGATGTCGATAGAAATACTATGAATATAAGTATTGAAAGTGTCAAAAAATTAATAACAAAAAAAACTAAAGCTATTGTTTGTGTCCACTACGGAGGATTGCCTTGTGACATGGATGAACTTTCTAGAATTGGAAAAAAACATAATATTCCAATAATAGAGGATGCTGCTCACGCTTTAGGTGCTAAATATAAAGGCAAACCTATTGGTAGCATAAGTGATTATACAACATTCAGTTTTCAAGCAATTAAACATTTTACAACTGGAGATGGCGGAATGCTAACTGTAAAAAATAGCAAATTAGAAGATAAAGCTAAAAGAATAAGATGGTTTGGGATTGATAGGAAAGGAAAACAAAAAGGAACTTGGAATAATGATGTCACTGAAATTGGATATAAATATCAAATGACTGATATAGCAGCCACATTAGGTTATGACTCTTTAAAAGAATTTAACTTTATAATCAATCATAGAAGGAAAATTTTTAATACTTATTTAAAAGAACTATCAAAAAATAAAAGAGTGCATTGTGTGACTGATTATGATGGAAAAAAGTTTCATTCTGCTTGGCTTTTTACTATTTTAGTGGACAATAAAGATTATTTACAAAAGAAACTAAGAGAACATTATATAGAAACTAATCAAGTCCATTTTAGAAATGATAGATATTCAATTTTTAAAAAATTTGTTAATGGTAAAAAATTTCCAAATATGGACTATTTAGAAAATAAATATCTCGTTTTACCCATCCACCATAAAGTTTCTATTTCTGATACTAAATATATTTGCAAATTAATTAATAGATTTGTTTAATTTGGTAGCGAGGGGCGGATTCGAACCGCCGACCCCAGGCTTATGAGTCCTGTGCTCTAACCAACTGAGCTACCTCGCCTTTAAATCTTGTTGTTTTATAATACTTTTAATTCTTCTTTCAATCAAATTTAGTTAGATATTTAATTAAAAAACTTAAAAATAAGATTGACTTACATTTACATTTAAGTCTTAATTAACCCAATATGAACAATGCTTATAACTCACCTTTATGGCTCAGACCAATCAAATAAATTTAAATGAAATAAAAAAAATTTACAAATCAAATTATAGTAAAGTTTTACATGAATTTATAAGCGTTCAAAGTGATTTTTTATCAGATGTTTACAAACGATATGATAAAGATTTAGATGCTGCAAATATAGTTTTGTATTTTGCAAAAAATCTTCATAAATCTACTTTAAGAGAAAGGGATAAAGATTTAGATTTTAACATTTCGTTTGAAAATTTTTGGGATAATCACCAAAAAACAACACAAGATAAGCGTAAAATTATTGAAATAGCACAATCAACTGGGCTTCCAAAAGAAACAGCCAGAAGAAAAGTTAATAACCTGCTTAAAAACAAGGTTCTTCAGAAAGAAAAGAATTTTATATATTGGTCTCCTCCAAATGAACAAAGAAAAACTTACAACAAAGTAGTTGAAAGACAAATAAATCAAATTTCTAAACTTGTTCAGATGATCTCAGTTTTGTTAAATTTAAAGATATCAAAAGATAAGATTAATACAGAAGTAAAGAAACATTTTTCATTTTTTTGGTATCATTATTTAAATACTCAATTAAAATATTTAAAAATGTGGCAGAAAGAGTTAAATGATCTTGAATTAATTCTTATAGCTATGCAGTGTGTAATTCAAACAACTGAGTCTCTTAAAGATAAAAATGCAAGTTCTTATGATTATTTCATTTCAGGTAATATACAGTCAAAAAAAATTCAAAGAGATCCTTCAATCAGTGCTACATCAGTATCAGAAATTACAGGGGTTCCTAGAGCAACATGTATTAGAAAACTAGATAAGCTTCATAAAATGAAAGTGGTTAAAAAGGACAATAATTCTAAAAGATATCATCTAGATTTAAAAAATTTAGGTTCAAATGCTATAAACACTAGAAGAATTACTGAAGATACAATTGATATGTTTAGTGAGTTTTATTTGATAGTTTTAAAAGCACTATCTAGATAATAAAGAAAATAATTAAAGTGTTAGAATAATACCAAATACAGTAACTGCCGACAGTGCTGCAACTGATAAAATAAGGTTATGTTTTTTTTCCTTTTTTTTTTCAACTTTTAGTCTACTAACTAAATCATTAAGATTAACTTTAGACTTTCTTACTGACTCGGTTTGAGGTCTATTTGTTGAGTAGTAAGTATTCTCTTCGTTTTTTTCTACTTCTTTTGGCTGTGCACTCATACTTACTAAATACTAATACTATCTTGATGTTTGTGATAGTTTATAAAAGACCAAAATGGGGTTTGAAAACTTAAAAAGACCTAAACTGACCTAATAAAATTGGTATTTTATTTAAATTAAACTTTCGGGCGAAAGGTATTTTAAATTAAATGCTTCGGCTACTCCTTTGCATGTAACCTCTCCTTTAAAAACATTTAAACCAGCTAAATAGTTTTTATCCTCTTTTAAAGTTTTTTTATATCCTAAATCAGCAATTTTGGTAAGCAAAGGTAAAGTTGCTTTATTTAAAGCCATAGTAGAAGTTCTAGGAACGCCTCCGGGCATGTTAGCAACACAATAATGTACAACTTCATCAACAAGGTAGGTAGGATTGTCGTGTGTCGTTGGTTTGCTTGTTTCAACACATCCTCCTTGATCTATAGCTACATCAACAATAACCGAACCTCTTTTCATTGATTTGATCATCTCTCTAGAAATTAATTTTGGAGCTTCTGCCCCGGGTATTAAAACACCACCTATCAAAAGGTCACAATTTTTTAAAAGTTTTTTTAATTCTTTCTCATTGCTTTCTACAGGATTGATATTATCTCCAAATTTTTTCTTTAATTCATTTAAACGTTCAAAAGATTTATCAACAACAAAAACTTTAGCTCTCATACCAGTTGCTATCAAAGCAGCATTTTCTCCGACTACCCCTCCGCCTAAAATTACTACATTTGCTGGTTCAGCCCCAGGAGCGCCACCTAAAAGTAAACCTCTTCCTTTTTGATTTTTTTCTAAAGAATGAGCACCCGCTTGGATGGACATTCTTCCAGCAACAGCACTCATGGGAGCTAATAAAGGTAAACGACCTTTATTGTCAGTTACTGTTTCATAAGCAATGCAGATTGATTTTGATTTAATTAATCCCTCTGTTAAGTCTTTAGTAGCTGCAAGATGTAAATAAGTATAAATTATTTGATCTTCTTTTATCATTTCAACCTCTTTTTTTTGAGGTTCTTTTACTTTAACAATTAGATCTGATATTTTAAAAATTTCTGAAGCATTATTTTCTATTTCACCACCTGCATTTTTATAATCTTCATTAGTGAAGCCTGCTTCAAAACCTCCATTGTTCTCAATTAAAACCCTGTGACCTTTTTTAGTTAATGTTTTAACGCTTTCAGGCGTTAAGCCTATTCGATGTTCTTGTTTTTTTATTTCTTTAGGTACCCCAATAAGCATTTAAGATTTTATATAATTTGAAATACCGGTTCTTAACTTATCTATAATTTCATCTATATGTTTTTTTTCACATATAAATTGAGGGGCAATAATAAGAGTATCACCAGTATTTTTAAAATTGACTCCAGCATCATAACAATGTTTAAAAGTTTGAAAACCAGATTTGCCCGGTTTTTCTTTCATTCTCATTTCGATACCTCCCATCATTCCGTATCCTCTGATACTAACGACTTCTTTAAGATCTTTTAAGGAATGTAATCCATTTTGAAAATAAGGAGACATTTCTTTTGCTCTTTTAAAAATATCTTCTTTATCAAATATATCTTGTGTAGCTAAAGCAGCAGCAACAGCAACAGGAATTCCAGAATAAGTATATCCATGAAATAATTCAGGAGTACCCTCGGGTGCTGATGAAGAGTCTAAGACAGCATCATAAATTTCTTCTTTAACTGCAACGACTCCCATTGGCACAACACCATTTGTTGTTGCTTTTGCCATTGTCATTATGTCTGGAGTAACATTCCATTCTTGAGCCGCGAAAGCTGAGCCAGTTCTTCCCCAACCAGTTATTACTTCATCAAAAATTAGAAGTATTCCGTGCTTGTTGCATATTTCTCTTAATCTTTTAAGGTAACCTTTAGGAGGAACTAAAGTTCCGGTAGAGCCAGCTATTGGTTCAACTATACATGCTGCAATATTTTCTCCTCCAAAATTCATTGCTATTCTCTCTAAATCTTCCGCCATTTCTACTCCAGTTTCAGGCTGCCCCTTAACAAATTTATGTTCTGGTAAATGAGTATGTCTCATATGTTGTACACCAGGCATCAATACACTAGCGAAAGTTTTAACATTGTTAATCATACCTCCAACTGTTGTGGCTCCAATATTCATTCCATGATAACCTCTTTCTCTACCTACAAATCTAAACCTTTTGGAATCTCCCTTGGCTCTGTGATAAGCTATAGAAATTTTTATTGCAGTTTCTACTGCTGTGGAACCACAAATAGTGTAAAAAATTCTGTTAATTCCTTCAGGTGTTTTTTTAGCAATTCTAGTAGCTAATTCAAAAGAACCTCCAAATCCTTGGTTAAAAGGCTGACAATAATCTAATTTATTTAATTGATTTGTAACTGCTTCAGTTATTTCTTTTCTTCCATGTCCTAGTGGATTACAGAAAAGACCTGAGCTAGCATCTATCATTTTTTTTCCTTTATGATTAGTAAGATAAACCCCTTTTGCGTCAGTAATTAATCTTGGGTTTTTTTTAAAACTTTTGTTATCTGTAAACGGCATCCAATGTTCGTTTAGTGAATTAGGAATACCTGTACCTTTTTGTGAACTCATAAATTTAATCCTAAGAAAATAATTTTTAGACTATTGCTGAATTAAAACAAGAAATATTCTATACAACCTATAGGTGAATGCTTAAATTGGGTTATTTTAAATAATCATTGATATAAACCATCTTTAAATACAAAAAAAATTAATCTTATGGTTTACTTCGATGTTAGATTAATCTTAAATCTCAATAATTAACAAACTATAGGGGATATATGAAAAAAATAATAAGTACAGTTCTTGGGATGATTTTGGCTTTTTCTCTGTACACTTCAGTGGCAAACTCTGCTGCTAAAGAAGTTAGAGTAGCGTACTTTCTAGAATGGCCATCTCCTAATCTTGAGGATATGAATAAGAAAGCATATGATAATGCTTTGGGAGTTCCTGTTAAATGGACAAATTTTACTAATGGTGTAGCAATGACTGATGCTATGTTGGCTGGGGATATTGATATCTCTTACTCACAAGGTTTAATGCCATACATTAATGCTGTTAAGGCTAAAGCACCAATAAAACTAGTAGATGTTGCCATGGAATACGGTATGGGAGGAACAACATGTGTTACTTCTAAAGCTTCTGGTATTACTAAAGCTAACGCTTCAGAACTTGAAGGTAAAAAAGTTGCAGTTCCTTTAGGAACTATGGCTGAATATGTTTTTACAGAGAGT
>MDTG01349547.1_pt1 | contig 11012 bp, 10 predicted proteins | sample 811421 | NCBI WGS metagenome assembly MDTG01 (sample SAMN05326645, study PRJNA326480) | marine metagenome | isolation source: seawater | place: Pacific Ocean: South East | collected 2011 | reverse complement strand
TTAATAATTCATGGAGTGAGACCTGGTCCCGATTTATTTAGAGAGCAACCAGATTTTTTATATGGAATTTTCGGTGCCATGTTAATAGCAAATGTATTATTTTTTATTTTTGGGTTTTTTGGTGCAAAATTATTTGCAAGAATAACTCTCGTTCCTAATAAAATTTTATGGCCGATGATATTTGCTGTTTCAGTTTGTGGAACTTACTCTTTGAGTCAGTCAATTATTGATGTCTGGATTATGTTATTTTTTGGAGTGCTTGGATTTTTCATGAGAAGATTTGGATTTTCAGTCGTTCCAGTAATTATAGGATTAATTTTAGGAGAATTAGTTGAGGGAACTTTAAGACAATCCTTAGTTATTTTTGATGGGAATTGGCTTATGTTCTTAACTAGACCAATAGCTTTAACGTTTTTTATTTTATCTTTAATTGCTTTAGCTTTTCCTTTAATAAGATCTAAAAAAACTAAAAAATAATATGATTAAATTTGATCTTAAAGATAGGGTAGCAATAGTAACGGGTGGTGCCCAAGGTTTTGGTTTAGCTATAACAGAAAGATTTATAGAATCAGGAGCAAAAGTAATTATATGGGACATAGATGAAAAAGAAATCAAGAAAACTATTAACAAAATTAAATCAGATAAAGTTTCATTTCAAATAGTAGATGTAAGTAATTTCGAAACTATTGAAAAAAATTTAGTTGAATTAGAAAAAAAGCATAAAAAAATTGATATATTTATTAATAACGCAGGAATGGCTGGTATGAATAAAACAATTGCCGAGTATCCATTGGACGAATGGAAAAAAGTAATTGATTTAAATCTAAACTCTGTCTTTTATTGCTGTAAGGCAGTAGTCCCTTTTATGGTTAAAAATAATTATGGAAGAATTGTTAATATCGCCTCTATTGCAGGAAAAGAGGGAAACCCTAATGCAGGTGCATACAGTACTTCCAAAGCAGGTGTGATTGGTTTGACAAAATCTTTGGGTAAAGAATTAGCTCAAAATAACATTGCTGTAAATTGTGTTACTCCAGCAGCTGCAAAAACAAGAATTTTTGATCAAATGACAGAAGAACATATAAATTATATGCTTTCAAAAATTCCTAGAAATAAATTTGCCAAAGTCGAGGAATTAGCATCTTTAGTGGCGTGGCTAGCAAGTGAAGAAAATTCTTTTTCGACAGCTGCAGTTTTTGATTTAAGCGGAGGAAGAGCTACTTACTAATATGCAAATAGGTATAGACGTTGGTGCCACCAAAATAGAAAGCGTAGTATTAAATAATAGTGGTGAAGAAAATCATAGATCTCGAGTCGACTCTCCTAAAAATTATTTAGAAACAATAAATATAATTAAAGATATTGTATTTAAACTTGATAAAGAGTTTAATAAAGATTTACCAATTGGAGTTTGTCATCCTGGTGTGCATTCACTTAAAACAGGATTACTTAAAAACGCTCCAAATTCTAAATGGCTGGAACAAAAGCCTTTTCAAAAGGATTTAAGTAGTGTTTTAGGAAAAAAAGTATTATGTGAAAATGATGCGAATTGTTTTGCTTTATCTGAAGCAATAGATGGTTCTGGTAAAAATTACAAAATAGTATACGGATTAATTTTAGGTTCAGGTGCAGGAGGAGGACTTGTTATAGATAAAAAAATTGTTAATGGACCCAATGGACTAACAGGGGAATGGGGACATAATCAAATTCCATACTTAGCTGCTAAAAATGAAAATTTTGAAACATCTAATATTCGAGAACTTGATATTGAAAATTTTGTGTCAGGACACGGTTTATCAAAAAAATTTAATAAAAAATATAAAAAAAATTTAAAAACAAATGATATTTTTGAATTAAATAGAAAAAATGATTCAAATGTTGAAAGTTTTATTGATGAATTTAAATTTAATTTAGCAATGTCTTTATCAACAATTATTAATATATTAGATCCAGATGTATTTATTTTTGGAGGAGGAGTATCAAAAGAAATAGATTTTTTAAATGATATAAAAAATATTGTAAAAAAATATGTAATAGGAGAAGAGTACGAAGGTGTTTTTTTAAAACCTAAATTTGGTGATGCTAGTGGTGTAAGAGGAGCTGCGAGATTAGGAAAACAAATAATTTATTAAAATTTATTGATGAAAGTTAAATATTTTGATTTAGAGAATAAAAGAGTATTCATAACTGGTGGTGGCTCTGGTATTGGCGCATCAATAGTACAACACTTTTGCGAACAAAATTCAGAAGTATATTTTATCGATATAAATGAAGAAGCATCAAAAAAATTAATCTCAGAATGTAAAAATAAGAATTTTAGTATACCTAATTTTATTAAATGTGATTTATTAAATATAAAGGAACTTCAAAAAACAATTTCAAAAATAATTTCCGAGAAAGGACCAATTGAAATACTTATAAATAATGCTGCTAGTGACGAAAGACATAAAATAGATGAAGTTACAGAACAATTTTGGGATGAAAGAATTAACATTAATCTCAGGCATTATTTTTTCACAGTTCAGTCTGTAAGAGAAACAATGATTAAAAATAAAGAAGGAGTTATAGTAAACATTGGCTCGGTCTCTTGGATGATTGGGCAAGGAGGAATGCCCGCATATTCTGCTGCAAAATCAGCAGTAGTTGGATTAACAAGATCTTTTGCAAGAGATTTAGGCGAATATAATATTAGAGTAAATTCTGTTGTACCAGGTTGGACTATTACTGATAGACAATTAGAAAAATGGTTAACGCCAGAGTCCGAAGCGGATATGATGAAAAAACAATGTATAAAAAAGAGATTAATGCCTTCAGATATAGCAAAAGCAGTTTTATTTTTTTCATCTAATCAGTCATCTGGATGTACAAATCAGTCATATGTAGTTGATAACGGTTGGTTATAGTAATTCCTATACAGACAAAAATATCATTACTTATCTCATTTGGGGAACTAAAAAATATATTATCATAATCAGAAACTAGTGCATCTTCATGGACAGATGGTATACTTAATAAAATAAATCAGAGAGACACCAAACATTTGTATAAAAAATGAGCAAAAGATTAAAGAATAAAAAAATACTTATTACAGCAGCAGGACAGGGCATAGGAAGAGCTACCGCAATAGCTTTTCATAATGAGGGAGCTGAAGTATTTGCAACAGATATTAATGAAAAAACTTTAAATATTCTAAAAGATGAATATCCAGAAATTAATACAAATAAACTTGATTCAACAAATAAAAATGAGATTGAGAAGTATTGTTTACATTTAAATAAAATAGATGTCTTATTTAACGCTGTAGGATTTGTTCATCATGGAACAATTTTAGAATGTAATGAAAAAGATTGGGATTTTTCATTTGATGTGAATATAAAGTCTATGTATTTAATGACAAAATCAATCTTACCTAAAATGATTGAGCAAAATAAAGGCAGTATAATAAATATATCTTCAATTGCGTCAAGTCTTAAGGGATTACCAAATAGGTTTGTTTATGGAACAACTAAGGCGGCAATAATTGGTTTCACAAAATCAATAGCTGCAGATTTTTTAAAAAATAATATAAGATGCAATGTAATTGCACCAGGAACTGTTCATACACCTTCTTGGGAGGACAGAGTACAAGCATCGCCAGATCCAGTACAAGCAAAAAAAGATTTTATTGCAAGACAACCAATGGGAAGATTAGGAACAGCGGAAGAAATAGCAACTTTAGCAATATATCTTGCAAGTGATGAGTCAGACTTTATAACAGGAGTAACACATTCAATAGATGGTGGAATGTCAATATAAACAAAAGGAGTTAAGATGAAATTATTAAGAATCGGTAATAAAGGTAAAGAAAAACCTGCCATTTTAGATAAAAATGGTAAAATTAGAGATTTAAGTTCTGAGATAAATGATTTTAATCCAGAAAATTTAAATTCTGATAGAGTAAATAAATTAAAAGAAATTAATCCTGAGACTTTGCCTGAAATCTCATCTTCAGAAAGAATAGGTGCATGTGTAAGCAAACCAGGCAAATTTGTTGCTATTGGTTTGAATTATTCAGATCATGCAAAAGAAACAGGAGCAAACCCACCATCTGAACCTATTGTTTTTATGAAAGCTACAAGTTCAATTAATGGACCTAATGATGATATAGAAATTTCTAAAGGATCAAAAAAACTAGATTGGGAAGTTGAATTAGGAATCATTATAGGGAAAGAAACAAAAAATATATCAGAGGAAGAAGCACATGAGTCAATTTTAGGTTATTGCTTAGTGAATGATATAAGTGAAAGAGAGTGGCAAATTGAAAAAATGGGACAATGGGTTAAAGGAAAATCACATGACACTTTTGGACCAATAGGACCTTATATAGTTACTAAAGATGAAATTTCTGATGTTAATAATTTAAATCTTAGTTTAGATATTAATGGAAAAAGAATGCAGACAGGTAACTCTAAAACAATGATTTTTAATGTTTATTATCTAGTTTCATATTTAAGCAAATTCATGTCTTTACAACCTGGAGATATTATTACTACTGGAACACCACCTGGGGTTGGAATGGGGATGAAACCACAGGTATTTTTAAAAGAAGGTGACAATATTAGATTATCTATCGATAATCTTGGAGAGCAAAATTCAAAAGTGGTAGCAGAGTAATTGAATATTAAAATATCTGAACCCAAAGTTATTTGGAAGGCTAACACCATATTAGGCGAAGGTGTACTGTGGGTTAAAAAACATAATTGCATATATTTTGTAGATATAAAAAAACAAAATATTCTTATCTATAATACCAAAACTAAAAATAAAAAAAAAATAAAGATAAATAAAGAAATAGGATTTATGTCACACATTAAAAATAATATTTTTGTTTTGGGTTTACAGTCTGAGATTAGAATAATTAACATTAAAAACAAAAAAATAATAAAATCAATTCCTATTGAAAAAAATATACCTTTAAACAGAATAAATGATGGTAAAACAGATTTAATTGGTAGACTTTGGTTTGGGACAATGGATAATCCTGAGAGAATGATAAAAAGTGGATCTCTCTATTGTTTGGATAAAAATTTAAAAATTCATAAAGTTGATACAAATTATTATATAACTAATGGACCAGCTTTTTTAAATAATAATACTTTTTTGCACACAGATAGTAGACTTAAAACAATTTTTAAAATTAAAATAAGTAAGTCTTATAAAATTATTAGTAAAAAGATATTTATAAAACTTAAAAAAAATCAAGGTTCACCAGATGGAATGACTATTGACCAAGACAAAAATGTGTGGGTGTGTCATTATGGGGGTGCACGTATATCTGTATTCAATAAAACTGGTAAAATGATTAAAACAATTAATTTATTAGCCAAAAATATAACTAATTGTACATTTGGAGGAAAAAATAGAAATGAACTTTTTGTTACCTCTGCAATAAAAGGCATGAGTAAAACACAAATTAAAAAATTTTATTATTCAGGCTCTTTATTTAAAATTAAAACAAATATGAAAGGATCTACTCCAAAACCGTTTATATCTAATAACTTATGATATAAAGTAAATCAAATGATCAAAAGAGATTTATATTATGAAAGAATTCCTACAAAGACACTAAGGGAAGATGTACGTTTATTAGGCAATATCTTAGGGAATGTAATAAAAGAGCAAGAAGGACAAAACTTTTTAAACCTTGTAGAGAAAATTAGAAAGTTGTCAAAAGCAAACAAAGCTAATTTAAATGCAAATAATTCATACACGCAAATCACAAGTGTAATAAAGAAATTAAGTCCAGGGAATACATATAAAATTGCAAGAGCTTTTTCGCATTTCATGAATTTTATGAATTTAGCAGAATCTATTGATGCATCTAGAACCTTAGATGAGTATGAAAATAATAAAAAATTATCGCCAAATAAAAATATTTTTATAGAGGAAATTTTTGAAGAATTATTTCGCAATAGAAAAATATCTTCGAGTAAAATTTATAATACAGCCAAAAATCTAAATATTGGTATAGTTCTTACAGCTCACCCAACAGAAGTAAAAAGAAGAACATTAATTCAAAAATATCATATGATAACAGAATTATTAGAACAAAGAGAACTTTATAAAAAATTTCCTTCAAAACAAAAAATAATTGATAGACGATTACATAATGAAATTACTATTATATGGAACACGGACGATTTAAAAAGAACAAGACCTTCACCATTTGATGAAGCAAGATGGGGACTGGCTATAATTGAGGATAGTTTGTGGGAAACAATTCCAAAAGTTTATAGAAGATTAAATAGTATATTTACAAAAAATATGGGCAAAGGTCTGCCAAAAAATTTTAATCCAATTGAATTTGGATCTTGGATGGGTGGCGATAGAGATGGAAATCCAAATGTTACAGCAGAAGTTACAAAAGAAGTCATTTTATTATCTAGGTGGGAGGCAGCAAAACTTTATGAAAAATCTCTAACAAAATTAATAAGGTCTTACTCAATGGAGAAAAGTTCAAAGAAAATTAAAAATTTAACAGTTAATTCACATGAGCCTTACAGAGTTTTTTTGAGACCTTTAAGAGATAAAATGAGAATTACCCATAGAGCAATTGAACAGCACATAGTAAATAAAAAACCATTAAATGAAAAAATATTATTAAGTTCTAGAGAAGAAATTTTAAAACCTTTAAGAATTGTAAGAGAATCACTTGAGCAAAATCAAAGTGAAAATATAGCAAGTAGCGACCTATTAGATCTTATGAGAAGAGCTAAGTGTTTTGGTATAAATTTAGCTAGATTAGATATTAGACAAGAATCCTCAAGACATTCCCAAGTAATATCGGAGTTTATCAAAAAAAAATATAATCAAAATTATTATAACTGGGAAGAAAAGAAAAAAATAAATTTTTTAATTTCCTCAATGAAAAAAAATAACAATTTAATTAAAAAATTTAAATTTAGAAATAAAGAAAATAAAGAAGTATGGTCAACATTTAATATATTGGCAAACCAACCAAGCGAATGTCTTGGAGCTTATGTTATATCGATGACATCTGCTGCGTCAGATATATTAAGTGTTTTATTTCTTCAAAAAGAAGCAGAGATAAAAAATAGATTAAGAGTTGTTCCATTATTTGAGACACTTGATGATTTGATTAATTCTAAAGAAATAATGAAGTCATTATTTTCTCAAAAATGGTACAGAAAATTAATAAATCATAAACAAGAAGTAATGATTGGCTACTCAGATTCTAGTAAAGATGCTGGTAAAATTTGTGCTAGCTGGCATCAATATAAAGCACAAGAAGATATTGTTAAACTAGCCAAAAAATTTAATATTGATGTAACTTTTTTTCATGGAAGAGGCGGATCCGCAGGAAGAGGGGGTGGACCTATTCAAGCAACTTTAAGATCACAACCCCCGAATAGCGTTAATGGCAAAATAAGAATTACAGACCAAGGGGAAGTTATTCAGCAAAAATATGGTTACGAACCTTTAGCTAAATATAATCTATGTAGTTATATAGGAGCTGTCACAGAAGCTACATTGAACCCACCTCCAAACCCTAAAAGTGAGTGGAGATCATTAATTGAAAAAATGGCAGAAATTTCTAAAAATTCATATAGAAAAAATATTAATCAAAGTTCTGATTTTATTAAATATTTTAAGACGGTTACACCTCATGTATCTCTAGGAAAATTGTCAATAGGATCAAGACCTTCAAAAAGAAAAAATGTGGATAATATTAAAAGTTTAAGAGCAATACCCTGGGTATTTGCTTGGACACAAATAAGATTGATGCTGCCAGCATGGTTGGGTAGCGCGGAAGCTTTAAGATATTCATCTATAAAGCAATTTAAAAATACACTTTATGATATGGAGAGAAATTGGCCATTTTTTAACTCCATGTTAGATATGTTAGATATGGTTATTTCAAAAGTTGATCCTGAAATTTCAAAAATTTATGAAGATTATCTAGCGGATGAAAAATTGAAAAGAGTAGGAAAAAAACTAAGATTTCAATTTGAAACAATAAAAAAATTAAATAAAAAAATTACACCATCAGAAATAATTAGTTCAAGAAAACAATTTAGATCAAACGTTATAGCAAGAAATATTTACTCAGAGGTTCTTAATATTATCCAACCCATTGTAATAAAAAGGATCAAAAGTTGTAAAAATTCTAATGATAAGAAAAATCTTAATGATGCATTATTGACTTCAATAGCAGGCATATCCGCAGCAATGAAAAATACAGGATAAAATGCCAGAGCTATTAATTGCTTTTGGTGCTGGATTAATTAGTTTCCTTTCGCCATGTGTTTTACCTTTGATACCTGGTTATATTTCATATATTTCAGGAAGCTCATTAAATGAGTTGTTAGAAAATAAAAATATTAAAATTACACCTCTAATTTTATTTACATTTGGATTTTCTTTAGTTTTTATTTTATTTGGAGCTACTGCAACCTTTATTGGATCTGTTATCCTAAATAATTCATATCTTTTAAGAATAATTGCTGGCGTTTTAATAATTATATTTTCGTTACAAATTATGGGATTGATAAATATCAAATTCCTTAATTATGAAAAAAGAATTAACTCAGACATAAAATATGGAACATTCGCCCCAATATTAATTGGAATGGCATTTGGTTTCGGTTGGACACCTTGTATAGGACCAATTTTAGGATCTATTTTGGTTTTAGCATCTACTGAGGACAATATTAATAAAGGAATATTGTTACTATCTTTTTATTCACTTGGTTTAGCGATACCTTTTATTTTGTCTGGTTACTTAATACAAAAATTCATGATTATCTCAAAAAATTTGAAACAAAAAATGAATCTTATATCAAAAATTGGGGGTAGCTTATTATTTTTGACTGGAATACTAATAATTACTAATCAACTTCAAGCTTTAGGTTTCTTTTTATTGAAGTATATTCCTGCTCTTCAAAATATTGGATAATTATGAAAATTTATCAAATCGATTGTAGTGCTAGAAAAGAGGGATCAACTTCAAGAATGTTGGCAAAAAAATTGTTAAACAAGATAAAGAAGCCAAATGATGAATTAGTTTATAGGGATTTAGATGATGAAATGTTGTTTGTTTCAGGATTAACCGAATCTGGTATGAAAATTCCAGAAGATGAACAAAATGAAAATCATAAAAAAATGTTTGAATTATCAGATAAATTAGTGATGGAATTAACAGAGGCGGATACAATTATAATCTCAGTTCCAATTTATAATTTTGGTCCACCTGCAACATTAAAAGCCTGGGCTGATCTTGCTGCACGAGTAAAAATGACATTTAAATATTCAGAAGATGGTAAAAGAATTGGTCTACTAGAAGATAAGCAGGTATATTTAGTAATCACATCTGGTGGAACAAAAATTCAAGGTGAAGAAGATTATTTAACACCATGGTTGATACATATGCTCAATTTTTTCGGAATTAAAAAAATAGATATTATAGGTGCGGACCAAATGGCTTTTGATTATGAAAAATCAATTAAACTTGCAGAAAAAAAAATTGAGGAAATAAACTAAATATTAAATTTTCTTTTTAGGTGTCTTAATTTTCCTTCTGTACTGTCATAGTCAATATAACAACCTTGTAAAAATCTATTACCCTCGTTGACATCAAATTTTGTTCTTCCATGAAGTAATCGATAATTATCCATCATTAATAAATCTCCAGGTGACAATTTAAATTCTACCCTATATTTATCTGAATTATACATATTTGAGATTTTACTTCTTGCTTTATAATATAAATTAAGTTCATTTTTTTCCAGTATTGGAACAAAATCTAGTCTTGGGCTGAATTTAACCTGTTTAAATTTTTTATCACTATCGAGTTTTATTAATTCTGACCAATTTTCTAAAACAACATCTTTATCTATGAATTTAAATTTTACTTTTACCTTAGTTAATATCTCATAATAATCTGGATAATTTTTTTTTAAATCCTCTGTAACTGTGTAACCATCAACCAGAGTTGAAAATCCACCACTTACTTCATTTATAATACAATGAAGTATTTGTATACAAGGCACTGGATTTCTATATGGATTGTCAGTGTGGGGAGCAAGGGGTAAAGAGGTATATGCTAAATCATTTGGATTAGGTTCCGATCTTACATTGAAAAATTCACCAAAATTAGTTCTACGGACACTTCCAATCGAATTAGCGAATTTTACTAAAAAATTATCATGAGTTGGTACATTTTTAATTATAACAAATCCAAATTTGTAAAAAGACACAAGTAAATCAAACATTTCTTTTGTATCAAAAAAATCATTTGAAAACTCATAATTCTTCAATTGTTTTAATTTTGAGTCCCATTTAATTTTTTCAATTGATTTAATATCTATGTCTGTTTTGGAATATTCCTTTATAATCTGATTTGTGTTTAGGTTTAAATTTGTACCGTCATTAAACGTTAATTTTAAAGTTTCATTATCTATATTTGCTGTTTGAATTTTTATATCATAATTAAGAGTGGTAGGATCAAATAGTCTTTGTTGTGTTTTCTGATCTAAATACTCTATGCCATTAATTCTTTCTCGAAGCCAAAATGGGTGAATTTCTTGCGAACTAGATCCATTATTAATTAACACTTTTGTAGAATCAATTTCAATTTTCATAATAAATTTAAATTTTCACTCAAATTTATTTTTTTTTCAAGCAAATTAATTTGATGTAAAATATTTATTTATTTGTTACAGAGTTAATCATAACTATGAATAAATTTGTTGAATATAATAAATATTATAAATTTCTCAATTCCTTAGCTAAAGATCTTACTAAATTTTATTATTATAAATTAGACAAAAAATTTACTGTAAAAAATAAGGAAAAAGGAGATAAATTTGACCCTGTTACAACCTCAGACAAAGCTTTTGAAAAATTTATAAGATTAAAAATTACAAAAAAATTTCCATCTCATCAAATTATAGGTGAGGAGTTTGGTCTCAAAAAGTCTAGCAGTGATTTTTCATGGATTATAGACCCTATTG
>MDTG01335051.1_pt1 | contig 11012 bp, 11 predicted proteins | sample 811421 | NCBI WGS metagenome assembly MDTG01 (sample SAMN05326645, study PRJNA326480) | marine metagenome | isolation source: seawater | place: Pacific Ocean: South East | collected 2011 | reverse complement strand
TATCATTTATTTCGTCTCTAGCTTCTTTTAATGATTTACTTTTTATATCACCTGGAATATTTTCAATTTTCATCTATTAAATAATAATTACATTATGAAAAATAGCTATTCAAATATACGTACTTTTAACAAAAAAAATCTCAAAAAAACAATTGATAATTTGAAAAAAAATGAGGTAGTAGGTCTACCAACTGAAACAGTTTATGGTCTTGGTGGTAATGCTTACTCAAAAAAATCTATTGTAAAGATATTTAAATTAAAAAATAGGCCGAAATCGAACCCTCTAATTATTCACTACTCTGGTCTTAATAATGTTCATAATGATGTAATAACAAACAAATATTTTGAAAATCTATATAAAAAGTTTTGTCCAGGGCCTTTAACTTTTATTCTTAAAAAAAAAAATAATTCAAAAATCCATCCAATTGCAACTGCAAATTTACAAACGGTTGCAATTAGATTTCCAAAACATAAGGTTATTAGATCAGTTCTAAAAAAAATTGATTTCCCATTAGCAATGCCAAGCGCAAATAAATCTACAAGTGTCAGTCCAGTTAATGCACAAGATGTTTATGAAGAGTTTCAAAAAAAATTAAACTAATAGTTGATGGAAAGAAGTGTAAAGTTGGGATTGAGTCAACAGTTATCGATTTAACAGGAGCACCTAAAATTTTAAGACCAGGAATTATCAGTAAGAAAATTTTAGAAAAAAGCTTAAGAGTAAAAATTTACCAAAATAACAATAAAAAAATTAGATCTCCGGGAATGATGAAAAAGCATTACTCGCCTGGAATACCTATTACACTCAATCAAAAAAAACATGACGGTAAAAGTGCTTTCGTATACCTAGGTAAAAAATTTAATAAAAAGAAAGAATTTTATAGCTTAAGTAAAAGTTTTAACCTAAATGAAGCAGCTTCAAATTTATACAAAATTTTTAGAATTATAAAAAAAGAGGGTTATAAAAAAATTCAGGTAGTCAAAATTCCAAATAGAGGTTCTGGAATAGCTATAAATGACAGATTAATAAGGGCATCAAAAGTTAAATGAAACTAAAAGTAAAAAATTTAGTAAAAAAGTTTAAAGCTGCAAAAGCTGTAGACAATATTAGTTTTGAAATAGAAAAAAATAAGACTTTAGGAATGCTCGGGCCGAATGGATGTGGGAAAACTACATCAATTGGAATGATGCTAGGTTTAATCACTCCATCAAGTGGAGAAATATACATTGATGGTATCAAACTAGATACCAAAAATAGAATAAAATTATTGAGTATGATGAATTTTGCCTCTCCATATATTGAATTACCAAAAAAACTTACTGTCATGCAAAATCTTGAAGTTTATGCAAGATTGTATGGTGTAAAAAGTAAAACTGAACGAATAGATGAATTAATTGAAGATCTTAAACTAAATAAATTTATTAATAAAAAGACTGGGGAATTATCGTCAGGACAAAAAAATAGAGTTTCTTTAGCAAAATCATTGATAAATAAACCAAAGTTACTTTTTTTAGATGAACCAACTGCTAGTTTAGATCCAGATGTAGGAGATTTTGTTAGAGAATATTTAGAAAAATATAAGAATAAAAATGATTTAACTATTTTATTAGCTTCACATAATATGAAAGAAGTTGAGAGACTGTGTAATAAAATTATTATGATGAAACAAGGTAAAATTGTTGATGAGGGAACCTGTGATGAATTAATTAAGAAACATGGTAGGCAAAATCTTGAGGAAACATTTTTAAAAATAGCAAGGAGCAAAAATGAGTTGGAATAAAATCTACGCTTTAAGTTTAAGACATGTTTATCTTATAAAAGGTTCTTTTCCAAGAATACTAGATTTAATTTACTGGCCAACAATACAAATATTTCTTTGGGGTTTCATATCTAAATTTTTCACTCTTACATCTTCTTATTATGAAAATACGGTTGGCATTATATTGAGTGCAGCAATTCTTTACGATTTTCTATTTAGATCAAGTATAAGCTATAATATGATGTTTTTAGAGGAAATTTGGAGTAGAAATTTTACCAACCTTTTTATAGCTCCAATAAGAATTAATGAGATTATTGCAGCTCTAACCTTTACAGCAATTTTTAGAACTTTAATAGGTTTGGTCCCTGCTGCTCTTATAGCTATTCCATTATTTGGTGTTTCAATTTTTAATATTGGCTTACCATTAATCTTTCTTTTAATCTCTTTATACATCTTTGGTGTAACTCTCGGCCTCCTTGTTACTTCTGGCTTAATCAGATTTGGGCCCTCATTTGAAAATATAGCATGGGCAAGTTTATTCTTTTTAGCGCCACTTGGTTGTATCTATTATCCTGTTGAAATTTTACCAGACTGGCTACAATCAATTGCAAAAATACTACCTTTAGTTCATTTATTTGAAGAAATGAGAAGTATACTTATTGATAACCTAGTTAATTATTATGCTGTTTTTAAAGCATGCGTAATTTCTTTTATATATTTTATCATTGGAATAATTGTGTTTTATAGTTCTTACAGTGGTGCGAAATTACGTGGCACATTAATAAACATGGGGGAATAATTGCATAAATATATTGATGAGATAAAAAAATTTGAAGGAAAACCTTTCATTGTAAAAAATTTTTTAAATAATGATGAAGTTAAGTCGTTTCAAAATCTCTATAAAGAACTGCCAGTTGAAATAAATAATAAAAGACAGCAGATTGTAAAAAAAAAATGGTCTGTTAAATTTAAAAAAGAGCTACAAGATATTTACTTAAATAAATTAAGTAAAGAAATTGGAACCTATGAAATGGATAATCCTGAAACAAAAGATGGCCATGAAAGCTTAGGATTGTTTCAAGAAAGTTATTCTCCAGTTAATTTACATGTTGATACAGGTTTTGATTTTAAAAAAATAATTTTTAAACAGACACTAATTCCATTATCTGAAGTTGGTGAAACTATAATTTTTAAAAACCGCTTCTATGGTTGCTCAACTACTTTTTCTATTGATCCGGAAGAATTGTCGGCTAAAGGCTATAATAAAAGGTCTTCGGAACATTTAAAATTATTTGAAAAAAAGGATTTTGATAGAGAAATTTATAATGCCTATTTAACCCACGAAAATATTAATAACCTAAGAGGTTTAGAAGTGGAGTTAATTTTTAAATGGCAATTAGGTGATTTACTTGTATTTGATAGAACAAATTTACATTGCTCTTCAAAAAATATTAATAAAAAAAAGATTGGCTTTACAAGCTCAACAAAAAAATTATGAAATTAATAGATTGCTTCATGTATTTTGATGAAGATTTAGTTTTAGATATAAGATTAAATACTTTAGGAGACCAAGTTGATAAATTTGTAATTGTAGAAGCTACTAAAAATCACGCTGGTGAACATAAAAAATTAAATTTCAAATTTGAAAATTTTCTTAAATTCAAAGATAAAATAAACTATTTAGTTATTGATGATTTACCTTCAAAAGTTAAATCACCAAAAAAAGGATGGCACGAGAATCATGCAAGAGATCAATTTCAAAGAAATTCTTTAGAGAGAGGTTATAAAAATTATCACGATAACGATATTATAATGATTTCTGATATAGATGAAATACCTAATCCTAAAAAATTTAATGAATTTAACATCAAAAATAGGTACGCATGTTTTTTACAAAAAAATTTCCAGTCAAAAATTAATTTGCTTAATGTCACTGACGGAGATTGGCCTGGTACAAAAATTTGTCAAAAAAGATATTTGAAATCACCTCAGTGGTTAAGGAATATTAAAGTTAAAAAAAAATCATTTTGGAAGATTTTTAATAAAAAAATTCAAATTATCGAGAACGGTGGATGGCATTTTAGTTTTCTTAAAGATCCGGCTTCAATAAAAAAGAAGATTAAATCTTATTCTCATCAAGAATATAATACTGAAGAATTTACAAATACTGATCTTATAAAAGAAAAAATTTCTACAGGACAAGATTTATTTAAAAGAAAAATAAATTATGAAAAAATTAATATAGATGATAGTTTTCCAGAATATATAATTAAAAATAAAAAAATGTTTAAAAATTGGATTTTATAGTTGTTGGTGCGCCGGATAGGAGTCGAACCCATAACCTCCGGAGCCGAAATCCGGCGCTCTATCCAGTTGAAGCTACCGGCGCAATATAATTAATCTAAATTAATTTATGAATAATACAATTAAATTATCTGTAAATTTAAAAAATAACGGTAAAAGATTAGATATTTTTTTGAGGGAAAATATAAAAAATCTTACAAGATCATTCCTAAAAAAACTAATTGAAAATAAAAAAGTTAAACTTAATAACTCCATTCTTTTGTTACCTTCAACGAAGGTTAAAAATAAAGATCAAATTACGATAAATATTCATTATGAAAAACAATCAAAAATTGAACCAAAAAATATAAAGTTAAACGTTGTGTATGAGGATAAAGATATTTTAATAATTGACAAACCAAAAGGTATGGTTGTTCACCCAGGTGCCGGTAATTTTGAAAATACGTTAGTAAATGCTCTATTATTTAAATATAAGAATAATTTATCAAATATTAATGGTGGATTAAGGCCCGGTATTGTACATAGAATCGATAAAGAGACTAGTGGTCTACTTGTTATTGCAAAAAATAATTTAGCTCATTCATATTTGGGACAGCAATTTAGTAAACATACAATCAAAAGAAAATATCTCTGCTTATGTTGGGGTGTTGTCAGGCCACTTAGTGGAAAAATTACTACATTAATTTCTAGAGATAAAAATAATCGTCAATTAATGACTGTGAGTGATATTAATGGAAAAAAAGCAATAACTAATTATAAAACATTAAAAGTATTTAGTCTAAAAGATATACCGAAAATAAGTTTAATTGAATGCGAATTAGAGACTGGTAGAACTCATCAAATTAGAGTGCATTTAAAATATAAAGGAACTTCTTTACTTGGAGATAAACAGTATGGAAAAAAAAATATCAAATTTAAAAAAATAAATAGTGAATTCTTTGCAAAGTTTAATAAATTAACTGGTCAGGCGTTACATGCTAACACTCTTGGATTTAAACATCCAACAACCAAAAAATGGGTAAATTTTAATTCAGATTTACCGAAAGGATTTAAAAATATATTGAATTTGCTTGAAAATTTAAGCGGTTGAAATAAGAAAATTTATATATAAATAAAAACTATGAGTGAAAAAAATCAAATAAGTAACTTACCCATTCCTTCAGTTGGAGGTTTATCGATTTATTTAGCCCAAATTAAAAAATTTCCAATGCTAGATGCTGAGGAAGAGTACATGCTTGCAAAAAATTGGAGAGAAAATGGAAACTTAAAAGCAGCACACAAATTAGTTACAAGTCATCTTAGATTAGTGGCAAAAATAGCAATGGGTTACAGAGGTTACGGGCTTCCTGTAAACGAATTAATTTCTGAAGGTAATTTAGGTTTAATGCAAGCAGTAAAAAAATTTGATCCTGATAAGGGTTTTAGACTAGCAACGTATGCTATGTGGTGGATTAAGGCAGCAATACAAGAATATGTATTACGTTCATGGAGCTTAGTTAAAATGGGAACAACCACTGCACAAAAGAAACTTTTTTTTAATTTGAAAAAAATTAAAAATCAAATAGCACCTGATCAAGAAGGTGATTTAAAAGATGAGCATGTTAATGAAATTTCAAAAAGGCTAGACGTTGACTCTAATGAAGTTGTAAATATGAATAGAAGGATGATGGGTCAAGAAAAATCGCTAAACACTCCAATAAAAAGCGGTGAGACGGATGAGTGGCAAGATTGGTTAGTTGATGATAGTCTAGATCAAGAATTAGCGGTTTCTCAACAACAAGAATATGAAGACAAAAAAGAACTATTAGATAGTGCTATGAAGATTTTAAATGATAGAGAAAAAGCAATTATTGTAGCTAGAAGACTTTCAGAGGAACCAATAACATTAGATGAATTAAGTAAAAAATATAAAATTAGTAGAGAAAGAATTAGACAAATTGAAACTAAAGCTTTTGAAAAGTTACAAAAATCCATGATAAACGCAAGTAATTCAAAAAATTTACTACCATCTAATTAATTTTTAAAAGGATCTTCCACCAAAATTGTATCGTCTCTCTCAGGACTTGTAGAAATGCTTGAAATTCTTGCACCAATAAAATCCTCCAAAGCGTGAATATACCTTTTAGCATTATCTGGGAGATCTTTTAAATTTCTTATTCCTTGAGTTTTAGATTTCCACCCAGGAAAAGTTTTATAAACAGGTTTTATGTTGAATTGATCTTCAGAAGCAGCTGGCAGGTAGTTTATTTTTTTTCCGTTTAACTCGTACTCGATACACATCTTAATTTCATCTAATTCATCTAAAACGTCTAATTTCGTAAGAGCAATTCCATTAATTCCTGACAATTTTATAGTTTGCCTTACTAGTACTCCATCAAACCATCCGCATCTTCTTTTTCTTGCAGTCACAGTTCCAAACTCTTTTCCTCTATGTCCTAGACTTTCGCCGATTTCATCTTTCAATTCTGTGGGAAAAGGTCCGCTGCCTACTCTTGTTGTGTAGGCCTTTGTTATCCCTAAAACATAATTAATCTTATCAGGACCTGACCCGGAACCCGTTGCAGCCATAGCAGGCACTGTATTAGAGGATGTTACAAATGGATAAGTGCCATGATCTACGTCCAAAAGTATTCCTTGGGCGCCTTCAAACAATATTTTTTTTCTGTCGTTATTAAATTGATCAAGTTTTAACCATACAGGTTGGGCAAATTTTAAAATTTCAGGAGCTATTTCTAATAATTTTTTTTTAAGTTTGTCTTTTTCATAACTCTTTTTGTTTAAACCTTTTCTAATCGCATTATGGTGAAGTAATACATTTTTTAACCTATTATCTAGATTGCTTTCAGATCTAAGATCCATAACTCTTATAGATCTTCTTCCAACTTTATCCTCATAACAAGGTCCAATGCCTCTTCTTGTAGTTCCAATTTTACTATTTCCTGCTGTATCCTCTCTTATCTCGTCCATTTCTTGATGAAATGGAAGAATCAGAGATGCTGACTCAGAAATCATAAAATTTTTTGGAGTTACATCTACACCTTGTTTTTTTATTTCCTCTATTTCATTCAATAATGCCCATGGATCAATAACAACTCCATTACCCAGGATCGAAATTTTTTCTTTTCTAACAATACCGGATGGCAATAGTCTCAATTTAAATACTTTTTTATCTATGACTAGAGTATGTCCAGCATTATGACCACCTTGAAATCTTACAACTACATCAGCTTCGCTAGAGAGCCAATCAACTATTTTTCCTTTACCCTCATCTCCCCACTGTGAACCTACTACGACAACGTTTTTCATTATTTAAATTTATTATTTACTGTAAATGAATTTAAGTGATTTATTGGACCATTCCCTTTTCCTAGTTTTAGATTTGATCTAATTGCTTCATTAACATATTTAATTCCTAGCTCACAAGATTTAATCAAATCTTTTCCACATGATAAATACGTTGCTATTGCAGATGATAATGTACAGCCAGTTCCGTGTGTATTTTTAGATCTGTACTTCTTACTTTTAAATATTTTTATAATTTTCTTATTTAATAAAATGTCATTCATTTGTCTTGAGTTAAGGTGGCCTCCTTTTATTAAAACGTTTCTGGCGCCTAAACTTATCAAGATTCTCCCTGCTTTGATCATATCTTTAGTAGAGTTAATTTTTGTTTTGGTTAAAATTTCTGCTTCAGGAATATTAGGTGTAATTAATAAAATATTGTTCATTAATTTGTTCTTAATATAAATTATTGCATTATCACTTATAAGTTTTGCTCCACCTTTAGCCACCATAACAGGGTCGAGAACTACTTTATCTGTTTTTACCTTATTTAAAGATTTAATGACAACCTGAATTACTTGCTTTGAGTGTAACATTCCTATTTTTACTGCATTAGGTCTTATATCTTTGGCTGAAAAATTTATTTGGTTAGATATTTCTCTTGGTTTTATTTTAACTATAGATTTTACCCCTGTAGTGTTTTGAGCAGTAACTGCGGTTATAGCGGTCATTGCATAGCTTCCAAGTGAAGTAACAGTTTTAATATCAGCTTGAATACCTGCGCCACCTGATGAGTCAGATCCAGCAATTATTAGTACATTAGATTTAGGTTTCATACTTTACTTAATTGTTTTTTTTATTGTTGACAAGCACTTATTCATTAAAGAAACATGAAATGACTCACACATTATTCTCACTTTAGGTTCAGTCCCCGAAGGTCTTACTAAAAGTCTTCCCTTATTTTTTATTAGTATATTTGCTTCTTTAATGGCTCTTTTACATCTATTGGAAAAAATAATTTTTTTATCTTTTACTTTTATATTTAAAAGTTTTTGAGGCACTGGTTTGTATACTTTAAAAGTTTCACTGGCTAACTTTCCTTTTCTTAGAGCAAACAATGCCTCTAGAGCAACCAGTAACCCATCACCTGTAGTAGCAAATTTTCCTAAGATTATATGGCCTGACTGTTCTCCTCCTAAATTAAAATTATATTTTTTCATCATTTCTTTTACATATCTGTCGCCCACTTTTGATCTTTTAAAATTTATTTTTTCACTTAAAAAGAATTTTTCTAAGCCATAATTAGACATTAAAGTTCCTATTACTCCTCCTTTCAAAATTTTTTTTCTTTTCCATCTTTTGGCAATCATTGCGATAATTTGATCACCATCTATTATTTGCGCTTTCTCATCACACATAATTACTCTATCTGCATCACCATCAAGAGAAATACCAAGATCTGCATTAAATTTTTTTACGTATTTTCTTAATATTTCCGGATATGTTGAACCGCAATTATAATTAATATTTAGTCCGTTAGGTTTTACACCGATTGAAATTACTTTTGCACCTAAGTCTGATAGTATTTTTGGAGCAGATTTATAACCAGCGCCATTAGCACAATCTAAAACTATACACATGCCTTTTAAACTAAAGTCTTTTGGAAAATTATTTTTTAGTATTTTAATATATCTATCATTACCATCTTCTAACCTTTTTACCCTACCTAATGATTTTGGCTCAATTAAATAACGTTTAGTTTTATTATCAATTAAATTTTCAATTTTTTTTTCGATTTTGTCTGATAATTTCATCCCATCTGGTCCAAACAATTTTAATCCATTATCATGAAAAGGGTTGTGAGATGCGGTAATCATAATACCTAGATTCGCTCTCATTTTTTTAGTTAACATCGCTAATCCATTTGTGGGTAGTGGACCAAGTGTAAATATGTGCATTCCGGCAGAGGCCAAACCTGAAACTAATGCTGGTTCAAGTGTGTATCCAGATAATCTTGTATCTTTTGCAATAATTGCCACCTGTTTTTTTTTCTTCAAATTTTTAAAGTATGTACCTGCAGCTAAACCAAATTTAAAAAATTTTTCTCCATTAATATTTCCGATATTTACAGTGCCTCTTATTCCATCTGTACCAAAATATTTTTTTTTCATTTATTTAATAAAGTTTCAAATATTAAAAGGCCTTGTTTAACTTCTTTTACGTTGTGCACTCTAAAGATTTTAACTCCCTGAGAAAAGGAAAAATTTACAGATGACAAAGTTCCTCCTATTCTTTCTTTCGTATCATATTTCCCAGAGATTTGATTAATAAATCTTTTTCTAGAAGTTCCAATTAATATAGGAAAACCGAGAGAATGAAATACAGAAATTTTATTTAAAATCATCAAATTATGTTTCAAGTTTTTTCCAAATCCAATTCCAGGATCTAATATAATTTTTCTTTTGTGTTTAAGTCTTTTAAATTTATCAATCTCTTTTTCAAAGAAATCGTAAATATCTAATAATGCATGATTATATTTTGGATTAATTTGCATAGTCTGAGGAGTTCCTTGCATATGGTGAATTACTTTCCATAAGTTACGATTTTTAATAACATCAAAAGATTTTGTATCAAATTTATAACAAGAAACATCGTTAACAATATCTACATTGTGTTTAATCGAAAAATCCATAACTAATGATTTTCGAGTATCAATTGATAATAAAGTTTTAGGATATTTTTTTTTAAATCTTTTTATTACTTCTCTTACTCTAAATAGTTCTTTTTTTTGAGAAACTATTTTTGATCCAGGTCTTGTTGACTCGCCTCCAATATCTATAATATCTGCTCCAGCACTTCTCATTTCCTGAATTCTTTTAAAGGCTTTTTTGAAAGAATTAAATTTACCACCATCGGAGAAGCTATCAGGTGTCATATTTAGAACTCCCATAATAAGATGAGTTCTTTTTTTTAGAAATTCTCTTTTTCTAATTATTTTTTTAATATCTCTATTGACTGTTTTTTTAACATAAAGGGGTAATTTATTTATACTCTTGATATTTATTATTTTAGAATCTATCTTTTTTTTTTCTCTGGTAAAGATTTCAATTTGATTAAATGAAATAGAACTATCACCGCATAAAGGTAATGTAGATTTATCTTTAACAAGTTTTTTTGAAGTAGAGCCATAAAAAAAATTACACGCCCGAGTGTAATATTTTTTCATAACTTTTAAATTGCTGGTTTAGGTTTTAATCCTAATGATCCAAGAGCTGAGGATGCTTTTCCGTCATCTTCATTATCTTCTTTGAATGATCTTGTTGGTTTTATGTTCTTCAAAATTAAATCTCTAATTTCCTCACCAGATAATGTTTCGTAAATTAATAAAGCTTTGGCTAATTTATGTAAATCATCAATTTTTTCTGTTAACACTTTCCTTGCTCTTTCATAACCTTTATCCACGATTTTTTTAACCTCTGCATCAATTTTCTTAGCAGTTTCTTCTGACATATTTTGCTGTTTTGTAACCGATCTACCTAAAAAAACTTCCTCTTCATTTTCTCCATATGCAATAGTTCCTAATTCTGAGCTCATGCCATATTTAGTAACCATATTTTTTGCCATTTTAGTAACCATATCAATATCAGATGAAGCACCAGAAGTTAC
>MDTG01318985.1_pt1 | contig 11012 bp, 12 predicted proteins | sample 811421 | NCBI WGS metagenome assembly MDTG01 (sample SAMN05326645, study PRJNA326480) | marine metagenome | isolation source: seawater | place: Pacific Ocean: South East | collected 2011 | reverse complement strand
CAAAGTTTTGTCGCAATATTGTAGTGGAAGAGTAATAATGTAGAAGATATGAGGTGTAAACATAATATATGAATATTCTTAAGGCTGTAGGATCGTTTGGATCATTAACACTACTTAGCAGAGTCCTTGGCTATTTTAGAGATATACTCATCGCAATTTTTATAGGGACTTCCTCATTAGCGGACGCATTTTTTGTAGCTTTTAGATTGCCAAACACTTTTAGAAGATTATTTGCTGAAGGAACATTTAATGCAGCATTTATTCCAATTTATACAAAACTTAGTATGATAAATCGTTCAGAAAATTTTACTAATTCTGTTTTTAATTTTTTGCTTATCATTCTATTGCCTCTCACTATTATTGCAGAAATTTTCATGGGTGGATTTATTTTTTTAATTTCACCTGGATTCACAAGTGAGCCTGAAAAATTCAAGTTAGCAACAGATCTCAGTAGAATTACTTTCCCTTTTTTATTGTTCGTTTCTCTATCTTCTTTCTTTTCCGCAATTTTAAATTCAAAGGGTAAGTTTGCGGTTGCAGCTGCCGCTCCTATTGTTTTGAATATTTTTTTAATATTTTCAATTTTTTATGCAAAATATTTTAATCAATCTTTCGTAAAAAGTATGTCTCTTGCTGTTTTTTTTGCAGGGTTAGCTCAAATGATAATTTTGATTTTTTATTGTAGAAAATATTTTTTTCCCAAAATTAGTTTTATTGTTAAACTAACAGATCAGCTTAAACAATTTTTCGCAAGGTTATTGCCAAGTATTTTCTCGTCAGGTATTATGCAAATTAATATTTTAGTTGGAACTATTATTGCTTCATTTCAATCAAGTGCCGTATCATATTTATATTATGCTGATCGAATTTATCAATTACCTCTAGCAATTTCAGGAATAGCTATAGGTACTGTAGTATTACCTGTATTAAGCAAAACTATTCTAAGTGAAAGCAAAGAAAATGTTTTTTTTATACAAAATAGATCAATTGAATTATCAGTTTTTTTATCTGCCCCAGCAGCTGTGGGAATTATTGTTGGAGCTGAAGAGATAATATCCTGTTTATTTGGATATGGTTCTTTCGATGAAAATAGTGTTTTAAATACTTCCAAAGCTTTAGTAATTTTCGGATTTGGTTTACCAGCTTTCTCTCTTTTGAAACTCTATTCGAATTTCTATTTTGCAAGAGGAGATACAAAATTTCCATTTAAGGTTTCAGTATTTACAGTTTTAGCAAACATTCTGATAAGCATTGTTTTTTTTAAACAGTTTGGTTTTTTGTCCATTGCGGCTGGTACAACAGTTTCATGCTGGCTAGCTACTTTCATTTATAAATACAACTTAAAAATTGATAATTTCCATACTTCGGATAAAATTTTTATAGAGAGATTTGCGAAGATATTTGCCTGCTCACTTATCATGGGTTCTTTGCTCTACTACCAATTTTTTTATTTTGAGGAATATTTTGTTGATAGGAATTTAATTAAAGTTTTGTATTTATTATTCATAGTAGGGAACTCAATAATCGTTTATTTTATTATGTCTGTGTTGTTTAAAGCTTTTAGTATTAAAGATTTTAAGTTAAAAAATTATAAATGAGTAATAAAAGAGTTTTATCTGGCATTCAGCCTACTGGTAATTTACATCTTGGAAATTACTTAGGGGCGATTAAAAACTTTGTAGTCATGCAAAATGAATTTCAATGTTTCTTCATGTTAGCTGATTTGCATGCATTAACAGTTAAAACTGATCCAAAAATTTTTCGAGAGAATATTTTAAATACTGCCGCAACTTTTCTTGCATCAGGACTTGACAGCAAAAAAAATGTAATTTTCTGTCAATCCAAAGTTCGCTCACATACAGAACTATCATGGATATTAAATTGTATTGCGCGTGTTGGGTGGTTAAACCGAATGACGCAGTTTAAAGAGAAAGCAGGAAATAATAAAGAAAAAGCTAGCGTTGGTCTTTATACTTACCCAGTCTTGATGTCGGCAGATATTTTAATTTATAAAGCAACACATGTACCGGTAGGTGATGATCAAAAACAACATCTAGAGTTATGTAGAGATATAGCTACAAAGTTTAATAGCGATTACAATAAGGATTTTTTTACTCTGCCAGAACCAATAATACCAAAATTTGTTTCAAGAGTCATGAATTTACGTGATGGAACAAAGAAAATGAGTAAATCGGAAGAATCTGACCTTTCGAGAATTAATTTAACAGATACAAAGGATCAGATTGTTCAGAAGATAAAGAAAGCTAAGACTGACAATGATCCAATTGATGAAAATATATTTGATGAAAAGTCAAATAGATATGAGGCGCAAAACTTAATAAAGATATATTCTAACTTAAAATCAGAAACTCTTGATAAAATTTTAAATGATTTTAATGGAAAGACATTTGCTGATTTCAAAAAAAATTTATCAGAATTATTAGTTGAAAAAATATGTCCAATTTCAGAAAAGATTAAACAGTTTCGAAGTGACGAGAATGAGTTAGTAAATATCTTGAATACTGGATCTGAAAAGGCAAGTGATACTGCAGAAAAGACTATTTTAGAAATAAAAAAAATTGTAGGTTTACTTTAATGAAAAAAAAATTTTTAGTAGTTATTGATGATAGTACAGAATTAAAAAATGCTATTCACTTTGCTGCTCAAAGAGCAAAAAATACAAATGGCGCCCTAGCGATGCTTTATGTTGTAGATCATGCTATAAATGCCCAGTGGTCTAAAGTAGAGCATTTAATTGAGCAAGAAGAAACTAGCGAGGCTAAAAAAATTTGTAGAAACTGGTCACAGTTAATTAAAGATAAATTTGATATAGATACTGAGATAATCTTAAAATTGGGTAATAAAAAAGATGAAATTATAAAACTCTTAAGGGATGACAAAAATATAAGGTTTCTTGTTTTAGCTACTTCTGCAGATGGCGAAAATCCTGGTCCAATTATCAAATCTCTTTTATCAAGCAAAATGCGAGACTTATCCATACCTATTGTTCTAGTACCTGGTTCTATGGAAGAAAAAGATATAAATTTAATCGTATAGATATTGAAAAATCTGCTTAAAAATACTAATTAATCAATATGATAAATGTTATAGACACACCAAATCCAGACACTAAAAAATTCGTTTTTGATGAAACGATTGTTTCAAAAGGATCAAAGGAATTTAAAAAAAAAGATGGTAGTATAAATTTAGTTGATAAACTGTTTGATATTGGGGATATTGAACTTGTTTTTCTAGATACAAATTTTATATCTATTCGTAAATCAAAAGACACTTCATGGGATATTCTTTCAAAAAAAGTTCTCGACTTATTAAATGAAAATATTAATAAAGATTTTAATCCATTAACTTTTGAAGAAGAAAATCAATTTACTGATGACGTATCATTACGTATTGAAGAAGTTTTAAATGAAAAAATTCGTCCGGCAGTAGCGATGGATGGAGGAGACATAAGATTAATGTCATTCAAAAATGGCATAGCAGAAGTAATGCTTAAGGGTGCTTGCGCAGGATGCCCTAGTTCAACAATTACTTTAAAACATGGTGTTGAAAGAATGATAAAACACTATGTACCAGAAGTGACTTCAGTAGAAGCTATAAATATCAATGACTAAAAAACGATACAGTTATCTTGATCATTTAATTTTAACTGCAAAAAAATACGAAGTAGAGGAATATCTTTTTTACGAGGAAAAAGGTAGAAGATTAACTATAAAACAAATTGAATTAATTTTATTAAGAAATGGAGTAAAAATACCACATGATGAAACTCCAAAAATTTCTAAAGAAGAAATAAGAAAAGATGCTTATTCGAGTCTCCTTCAAGCAGGAGGTCTGGTTGCTACAATTTTTGCATTTGTCTTATTGCCTGGTGCAATTAAAAAAAATACCGCACTGGTAAAATCTACTTATAGTCAAAAAGATGTGGCTTCGATAAATATAGAGGATCCAAAAAAAGATAGTACAGATCGTTTTTTTGAAGAAAAAGATACAAGAGGTTTCAACACACCTCATGCCAGAAGTGTACTAGCATTATTTAACGAGCTTAAGTATGATCTTGGTGAAATACGAGAAGGTAAACCTGTTAAGCCAGTTTTTTTTACTCAATTACCTAGAGGGATAAATGAGCTAGATAGTATCAAGAATAGAAAAAAAATATTTATTCAAATAGTTTTACCATTAGTGCTTTCTGAAAACGAAAGTATATTAGCAGAGAGAAAAAAAATAATTTTTTTGTCTAAATCGAGAAGCATTTCTAAAACAGATCAATTGTGGTTAGATAAAAAATTTAAATATTATAAAGTTAAAAATAAAGACTACGAATTATTATTAAGCAAGGTAGATATAATTCCACCATCTTTAGCGATAGCACAAGCTGCTTATGAAAGCGGATGGGGTACATCTAGGTTTGCGTTAGAAGGAAATTCTTTATTTGGGCAAAGAACTTGGGCATCTAAGTCTGGATTAGTTCCATTGAAAAGAGATCAAGACCAAACATTTAAGGTAACAAAATTTGATATTATAAGAGCGTCAGTGAAGGCATATAAGAAAAACTTAAATACACATAATTCTTACGAGAATTTAAGGTTAGAAAGAAAAAAAATGAGAGATGAGGGTCAAGAAATTTCTGGAATAAAATTATCGCAACACTTAGACAAGTATTCAGAAATTAAAGACAAATATGTCATTTATTTACAAAAAATTATTGAACAAAATTCTTTAACTGATTTTGATAAATCGATATTACTCCCGACTAAAAAGATAAATTTAGCGTAAGCTAAGTGTCAAAAAAAAATTCTATATTTTTAGATTTTTCTTTTGATAAGAAATATATACTCATTTTATTACAGGATAAGCTTTACAATAAGAGAATTCTTTCTTTAAAGAGATCTGAAAATATAGCTAATATTTTTTTCAGATTTTTAAAAAAAAATAGAATAGAAATTAATAATTCGTTCTACTTATATGTAAACTTAGGCCCTGGAAATTTAATTGCAATAAGAAATACGATAGTTTTTGCTAAAATGTTATCTATAATTTTTGGTTGTAAATTACTAGGTTTTTCAAACTATCAGCTATTTAAATTATATAAAGTTAAAGATAACAAAGTTTTGTTAACCTTGGGAGCTAGAAATTTGTTATTAGATTTATCAAAAAATAAAGTGTCTAAATTACCAGCAAATGAATTAAAAAAAATTCAAAGATTTAAATTTGAGAAGATTTATAATAAAAAAATCTTAAATAATCTTGCATTATCTAAAAATTTAGTAAAAAAAGTTTTTCCAATCTCTTTTTCTGATATATAATTTGTTTAATGACAAAAGCTTCTCCATTTGCGATTAGTTTGGAAAAAATATGCCAGGACAGAGGTCTTCGTTTAACGGAGCAGAGGAAAGTAATTGTAAGACTTCTTGAAGAAACAATATCTGACACTAAATTTCATCCAGATGTAGATGAAATTTATAATAGAGCGATAAAGATAGATAAGAAAATTAGTGTTGCAACAGTTTACAGAACAGTAAAATTGTTGGAAGAAAATGGCATAATTGATAAACACGAGTTCAAGGCTGGCAAGGCTCGATACGAAGTATCAACTGACAATCATCATGACCACCTAATTGATATCAGTTCTGGAGAAATAATTGAATTTATTGACGATGATATTGAAAAATTAAAAAAAAGAATAGCCAATAAACATGGCTATGATCTAATTGATCATCGACTTGAATTATATTGTAAAAAAAAATGAAATCTAAAAAATTTTATATAAAGACATTTGGTTGCCAAATGAATGAATACGACTCAAATAAAATTTCTGAGTTATTAAGTTCAATATCATTTAAAAAAATAGATAAAATAGATGAAGCAGATTGTTTTATATTTAATACTTGTCATATCAGAGAGAAAGCAACACAAAAGGTATATTCTGATATAGGGAAAATTAAAAAAATTTATAAAAATAGTTTAAAACCAATATTTGTATTGGCTGGTTGTGTAGCTCAGGCAGAGTCATCTATTGTTTTTGATAAAAGTGATTATGTTGATATTGTTGTCGGACCTCAGGCTTATCATAAATTGCCGTATTTGATTAAAAATTTTATTGATAAAAGGGAAAAGCAAGTTGATACAAATTTAAGTGTGGATGAAAAATTTGAAGTTCTACATCATCTTGGTAACAAAAATTCTAGAGTATCAAGTTTCCTTACTATTCAAGAAGGTTGTGATAAATTTTGTAAATTTTGTGTAGTTCCTTATACAAGAGGTCCTGAATTTTCAAGAGATCATGCAAAAGTTATTGATGAAGCTAAATCATTGTCCGATAATGGTACAAAAGAAATTATTTTATTAGGTCAAAATGTTAGTTCCTATAATGACAATGGTGTTTCCTTGGCTAAATTAATAAAAAAAATCTCAAAAATTAATGGTATAAAAAGAATTAGATTTACAACTTCTCATCCAAATGATTTTGATGATGAATTAATATCTCTTTTCGGCGAAGAACCTAAATTAATGCCTCAACTACATCTACCTATTCAATCTGGTTCAGACAAAATTTTAAAACTAATGAATAGGAGTCATACTAGAAGTTATTATCTAAAATTAATTGACAAATTTAGAGATAGGAGGTCAGATATTCAATTTTCTAGTGATTTTATAGTTGGTTATCCTGGTGAAACAGATTCAGATCATAATGATACGATTGATTTGATAAAAAAAGTCGGTTTTTCGTTATCATATTCCTTTATATACAGTCAAAGGCCAGGTACACCAGCAACAAATTTTGACGAAATTTCAAAAGATATAACAAAAAAAAGATTAGAAGAATTACAAGCTGTATTATTTAAACAACAGTTGGAGTTTAATCATCTGATGGTAAATAAAGAAAATAATGTTTTGTTTGAAAACAAAACTCAAAATAAGGAGCAATTTTTTGGAAGAAATCAATATATGGTACCTGTTTTTGTAAAAAATCATCTAATTAAAGCTGGAGAAATAAAGAAAATTTTTATACAAAATGCTAATAGAAACAATTTATTTGGTAAAATAGCGTAAATTTTTTGACAGCAAATCTTTTTCAAATCATCGAGAATGGTAGTATTTCTAAGAGTTTATACTTAAATGATAATAAAGCATTAAGTAAAGTCGTTGGTGTACAAGACTCATTTTTAAAAATCTTAGAGAAACTTTCAGGAACCGTTATTAATTTAAGAGGTAATTTAATTACAATTAAAGGCGAAAATTCAAAAAGCAAAGTAGTAATTAATACTATAAATCAAATGTTACATAAATCACAAAGTAAAGAATTAGAAGAGGAGGATATCAAATCAATTTATCATTTCGAACAAAGTAAAAACAGTAACGTTATGGATAATGATGTTACGATCAAGACTCCGAAAAAAAATATTTTTGCTAGAACCGAAAGACAAAAAAAATATATAAATAGTTTATTTGAAAGTAACATTATCTTCTCACTGGGTCCTGCAGGAACAGGAAAAACTTTTTTAGCTGTAGCGGTCGCAGTAAATAAATTAATTAATGGCAAGGTAAATAAAATAATATTATCAAGACCAGCTGTAGAAGCCGGAGAAAATCTTGGTTTTTTACCAGGTGATTTAAAAGATAAAATTGACCCTTATTTAATTCCTCTGTATGATTCTTTATCAGAGCTTATGGGCTTTGAAAAGATGCAAAAAAAAATTGAAGATGGAACTGTAGAAATTGCTCCTTTGGCATTTATGAGAGGAAGAACATTAAAAGACTCTTTTGTTATATTAGACGAGGCCCAGAACGCTACTGACACGCAAATTAAAATGTTTTTAACGAGATTAGGAAAAAACACAACAATGGTGGTAAATGGTGACCCTAGTCAAATTGATTTGCCTGCGTCTAAATCTTCTGGATTATTAAAATCAATTAATATTTTAGATAATATTGAGGAAATTAAAATAACACGTTTCGATTCCAACGACGTGCAAAGACACCCACTTGTATCCAAAATAATTGATGCATATAAAAAAAATCAATAATGCATAAGATCACTATTTGTATCGATTCTAAAATTTGGATTAAGTATTACCCAAATATTGACAAAAAAATTAAGCAAATTTTGAGAAGAAGTATAAATAGTGAAAAAAATTTTGTTCATAAAAATACTGAAATTACGGTTTTACTTACTAATTCAGATAAAATGAAGTTTCTTAATTATAAGTTTAGAAAAATGAAAAAAGATACTGATATCTTGTCATTTCCTAATGAAAGGCCCTTATTTTATGAGAAGAAAATTATAAATAAGAATATTTATCTGGGCGATATTGCTTTATCTTATGATTATATTAGTAAACAGAAACAAAAGTTTGATATTTATTTAAAAAAAATTCTTGTGCATGGTTTTCTTCACTTAATAGGTCATAATCATAAAAATAATAAAAGTTATTTAAAAATGGAGAAAGCTCAATCTAAAATCATGAGTTTAATATGAGTAAAAAAGAAAATTTAAATATAATTTCAAAAATAATTAAAAAAGTAAATTTTTTAAACAATAATAATCAAAGTTTAAGAGATAGTATCAAAGATGTAATTGATGAAAAGTCACAAAAAGAAGATCACAACGTAGATCTAAGCAAAAAGGAAAAATCAATCTTAAATAATATTTTAAGTATTAATAAACTCAAAGCGGATGACGTTATGATTCCAAGAGCATCTATAGTAGCTGTTCAACAGAATTATACATTTGAGGAAATTACGAATATTATAAATACAGAGTCACATTCTAGAATGCCTATTTATCGTAAAGACCTTGATGATATTCTGGGAATGGTTCATATAAAAGATATTCTTAAATTTTCAGGATCAAAAAGTACAAGTTTTAATATTAAAAATATTTTGAGGGAAATTTTATTTGTACCACCCACAATGCCAGTAATGAATCTTTTATTGAAAATGCAAGCAACAAAATTGCATATGGCTTTGGTTATAGATGAGCACGGTGGTACTGATGGATTAATAACAATTGAAGATGTAATTGAGGAGATTGTAGGTGAAATTGAGGATGAACATGATAAAGATGATGACTTTAATTTTAAAAAAATTAATTCAAATACTTTTGAAGCAAAGGCAGAAATGACACTCAATGAATTTAATAAGGAAACAAAATTTAATATTTCTAATGATGAGGTAGATACATTAGGAGGTTATATTTTTTCTAAAATTAATAGAGTTCCTTTTACTGGAGAGGTAATTAACATAGAAAATAGATATCAATTTGAGATAATAGATGCTGATCCTAGAAAAATAAAAAAAATCAAAATTATTAAAATATTATAATAAATAAAATGAATACTTTGACAAATAATCGGATTATTTATATTTCAAAGAAGGTTTTATGAAAAATTTTGTCTTTACATCAGAATCAGTTTCAGAAGGACATCCGGATAAAGTTTGTGATAAAGTTTCCGATACAATAGTAGATTTATATTTATCAAAATTTAATGAAAGTAGGGTTGCTTGTGAAACAATGACCACAACTAATAAAGTTATCTTATCGGGAGAAATTAGGGGTCCTGAGATTAGTCCAGATGAAATTGAAAAAGAAGTTAGAAAAACTATAAAAGATATTGGATACGAACAAGATGGATTTCATCATGAAAAATTAGATTTCTTTAATTATTTACATGCTCAATCTACGGATATAGCTCAGGGTGTAGATTCTTCTGGAAATGAAAAAGATGAAGGTGCGGGAGATCAAGGAATAATGTTCGGTTATGCTTGTAGAGAAACCAAAGAATTAATGCCAGCACCAATCTTGTATTCACATAAAATACTTGAGGAGTTAGCAAATGCTAGAAAGTCTGGAAAGGAAAAAGGGCTTGGACCAGATTCTAAAAGTCAGATTTCAGTTATCTATGAAGATGGAAAACCAAAAGGTGTATCATCTGTGGTAATTTCATCTCAGCATGATGAAAAGTTAAATCAGAGTGATGTAAAAGAAATAGTGAGACCGTTCGTAAAAAAAGTATTACCAGATGGGTGGGAATGTCCAGAAGATCGATTTTACGTAAATCCAACTGGAAGATTTGTAATCGGAGGTCCAGATGGAGACACTGGATTAACAGGAAGAAAAATTATTGTTGATACTTACGGCGGAGCCGCTCTTCACGGTGGTGGTGCTTTTTCAGGTAAAGATCCAACTAAAGTTGATCGATCGGCAGCTTATATTTCAAGATATTTAGCAAAAAACATTGTTGCATCAGGTCTAAGTGATAAATGTGTAATTCAACTTTCATACGCAATTGGCGTCTCGCAACCTCTATCAATTTATATTGACTTATTTAATGGAGATCAAAAGTTGTCAGAAAAAATTGAGAGTATTATCAGAAAAGAAATTAACCTTAGCCCTAGAGGAATAAGAGAAATGCTAAAACTAAACAATCCTATTTATAAACCCACAGCATCTTACGGACATTTTGGTCGTGAGCCTGGTTCTGATGGAACTTTTACATGGGAAAAAACAGATTTGACAGATTTATTTAAGAAGGTTTGATGAAAAATAGGGTTTTTTACGGCCGATTACAATCTAGAAAAATTTCTTTGTTAAAAAAAAAAATTTAAAAAAATTTTTAAGAAATCAAAAAAATGAAAACTTTTTTAATAAAAAAAACAGAAAAATCATAATTGAAATAGGATCTGGTGTTGGTGATAACCTATTTTTTTTAGCAAAAAAATTTCCTAGACGAAAAATAATTGCTATAGAACCTTTTAAGAATGGTTTAGCAAATATCGTTTACTTTTGCGAGAAATATAAAATTAAAAATATTTATCTTTTCCCTTTTGTTTTTCAAAAGTTTATCACTAAATATAAAAATTATTTTTTTGATCAATGTTATATTTTTTTCCCTGACCCATGGCCTAAAAAAAAACATAAAAAAAGAAGATTAATAAGTTATACATTTTTGAAGGAACTAATCTCACACTGTTCATCAAAGGGATCAATTCAT
>MDTG01271190.1_pt1 | contig 11012 bp, 10 predicted proteins | sample 811421 | NCBI WGS metagenome assembly MDTG01 (sample SAMN05326645, study PRJNA326480) | marine metagenome | isolation source: seawater | place: Pacific Ocean: South East | collected 2011 | reverse complement strand
CTTTTGAAAAAGCAATTCAAAGTGCAAACAAAGTTGCAATGTCATTATCAGATCAATTTTGTGTAGATCGACACAAACCTCATTTTTTAGAATTAGTTAAAAATAAATTGGATATTACATTTGCAAACGAACAAGAGATAATGTCATTGATAGATGCAAAATCTTTTGATGAGGTAATTGATTTCTCAAAATCTCTAGGTAAGATTATTGTGTTAACTAGAGGTGAAAAAGGTGCGGTTGCGATAAATGGAAATGAAGTTGTTGAATGTGGAGTAAAAGAAGGACTGAAAATAGTTGATTTAACAGGTGCTGGAGATCTATTTGCAGCAGGTTTTTTACATGGGCACGTAAATAACATGTCACTTAAAGAAAGTTTGGATAAAGGCACTGAAATGTCTTCCAAAGTTATTCAGCAAATTGGGGCTAGGTTATAGAGAAATTTGCAATAATTTATTTTTTTCGCCTTTTAAAACTCCCTTTACCTTTTTTAGGTTTCACGACACGAGGCTTATATTTCTTAGAATATAAATCTCTTAAAATAAAATTTTTTTTAGATTTCATTTTTAGTCTTTATAACCCAAAACTGATACATACCCTGAAATATATCTGGGTGTTTGGTCTCAAAATCATGCCAGTTTTTAAGTGAAGTAAATTTTTTGTCATCTTTATAAAAATTTGAATAATCTTTTTTAATAGATGCATTAGTAAAACCCAAGAATTTTAAATTATATTTTTGTAATAATTTTGAAATTTTAGGAAGCGTAAAATGATGTTCTTGTACATGTAAGATAAGATCTCTAAAACTTGAAGTCGTATAAAAATCATAATTATTAATAAGTTTTGCTAATTGAATATTATCAATATTATTCTTTATAATTTCTCTATAACTTCTAATATCTTTTATAGAATTTTTAAAAATATAATTTTTTAAAAACTTTCTAGTTTCAGTAATATGGTTTCTTGCCAGTTCACTATATAGACCAAGTTTTAAATAACCTCGAGGTTCTAAAAGATCTAATAAGACTGTAAGACCAAGTTCAGGGTCCTCCAAATGGTGAAGTACACCTACACACTCAATTACATTAAATTTTTTTTTTATGTTTTTTAAGTTTAATAAATCTGAATGAAGAAATTCAATATTATTACCATTTAATTCTTTTATTTTTCTTTTTGCTAGAGCTAGACTGGACAAGCTAAGATCAACCGCGAGAACATTAGAGTCAGTGTAAAAAATATGTTTGCCTAGTTGTTGACCGGTTCCGCATCCAGCAACAAGTATATTGTTTGTTCTTAATTTTTTATCCAATAAGACTTGATTAGGTCTAATATCATTATTTAAATCTGATAAAAAATTAGTTGGTGAAATTTTATTTATATTTTTCCATCTTGGATATGGATTTTCCTCATACTGCTCTCTAACTTTTTTTGATATCTGGTCATTTATTTCAATTGATTTGATTGTTTTTCTCAATTTTTTCTCTTCTAAAATCTCTTTAATTTGTATTTTAATCAGTTCATTAAATAAATAATTTGAAGATGAGAAATTTAACAACTTGCTAATTATAATTTCCGAACAATTTAGTGGTAAGTAACAAGCAAGAATTGCTATTTCGATCTCATTTATATGTTTACTAACCTCTATTTTATCCTTTAAAACATCAATATAATTTATTTCTTCCTCTGATTGAAATAGTATGTACTCATTTAAAAATGATTGTGTTGCTAAAGATAAAATAAAATTTAAATGCTCTTCTAAAGCTCTAACTTTATTTTTTTTTAGTAATAAAAGAAATTCTTTTCTGATTTTATATAAAAATTTTTCTATTTTTTTATCTCTAAATAATGATTTTTGTAACATTAAGTGAAAAAGTTCTTTTTTTAAAATTGATAGTATTAAATCTTCAGTTAAAAATGATTTTTTGATTTTATTTAAATTTTCAATCTTTTTATAATTTTCCTCAAAAATAATTAAATTTTTTGCATTATTAAAAAGAAGATTGTGATTAATAGAATTTTTTTTGTATAAAAATATAAATATCTCAATTAATTCTTCACTGTTGCTCTCTGTTATATTTTTAAGCTGAAGGGTATTAAAAAGATCAACAATACCTGATGTGGCCATAAGATTATCAGGATCTATTTCAAAAATTTTTTTATAACAATCTAAAGAATTTTTAAAATTTCTAAGATCTTTATAGATTGAAGCAATAACTGCATAAGATTGAATGTTATTTGAATCAGATTGAATTACTTTTTTTAGATAATCCAAGGCTTTTTTATGTTCACCTTTTTTTGTATATATTATTCCTAAATTAAGATTTGCATATGTAAAATCTGGTTTGATAAAAATTGCTTTTTCGTAAAAAGAAACTGCTTTATCAATCTTCCCATTTTCATTGTAAATATTACCTAAATTGTTACTAAGAAAAGGATTGTTTGGTTCTAAATTTATAGCTTTTAAAAAAACTGCCTCAGCTTTATCTTTTCTATTTGTTTGAGCTAGTAAAGTGCCAAGGTAGTTTAAACAATTGACATGTTTTGGCTCTATTTTTAAAACCTCATTATAAAGTTGCTCTGCAACTAGAAAATTTTTTTTATTATGACTTTTGTTTGCCTCAGAGATTAAACTATCTATTAAGGATCGACTCATTTTACTGAAATCATGTATCCCTGTTTTGAACTTAAAATAAAATTATTGTCTTTAAAGTTTTTATTTATTTTTGCTCTCAATCTATAAATGTGTGTTTCTACTGTATGTGTCTCTAACTTAGAGTTGTGACCCCATACTTCTGTTTGAAGCTCACTAATTTTAACTGGTTTTTTAGTTTTATTAAGAAATATTAAGATATTTATCTCTCTTTCAGTCAAACTAAAGCTTTTATCTTTGCTAGAAATTTTTCTTGAATTTATATTTAATTTATAAATTCCCAAATTTATTTCGGATTGTTGATTAAATTTTTTCTTTAAAAATTTAATGTTGATATTTTCAATTAATTTAGTAATTTCTAAAGGGAGTTTTTCAATTATCATTAAATTTTCAATATCTCTTTTTTTTTTATCTGTAATAATTAAGAAATTGTCTTGATCATTTAATTTCAATTCATTTATTTGATTTATATGTATTAAATTAAAATTGATATAACGATCTATTTCGCTGAGTAGGTCATATAAAATTTTAAAATCATAAATTACTAAAGTCTGATTATTCATATATAATAAAGAATATGACAATTATTTTAAAAAATAAAGATACACTTATATATGATGACTTTATATTTAAATGTTCAATTGGAAAAAAAGGACTTACTAAAAGAAAATTTGAAGGAGATAAAAGAACACCAATAGGAACGTTTTCACTAGGAAATTTGTATTATAGAAAAGATAGAAATTTAAAACCTCTTACAAAATTAAAATGTATTCCGATAAATAAATATATGGGTTGGTGTGATGACATTTATTGTAAAAAATACTACAACAAATTAATAAAGATTAGTAAAAACATCAGACATGAAAAATTATTTAGGAAGGATTATAAATATGACTTCATAATTCCAATTAATTATAATACAAAAAAACCAATAGTTGGAAAAGGAAGTGCAATATTTATTCATTTGTTAGATAAATTAAGTCCAACTTCAGGGTGTGTAGCAATGAAGAAAAAAGACTTTTTGATTTTAATTAGACTTATTAATAAAAAGACTAAGATAAAGTTAAATTAACCTCTTTGACCAAATATATTTGATCCAATTCTCAAATATGTTGCATTAAATTCTAATGCATTTAAATAGTCCGAAGACATACCCATGCTAATTTCATTTAAATTTAATTTTTTATTTAATTCCTTCATTTGAGAAAAAAATTTTTTTGAGTCTTCATAAATTGGAGGTATGCACATTGTTCCAATTATATTTAACCCTAAACTTTTTGAAAAATTGTAGAATTCTTCTAAATTATCTTTCATTATACCCGATTTCTGATTCTCTTCTCCTAAATTAATTTGAATAAAGACACCTGGTTTTACATTTTGTTTTTCTTGTTCTTCAGCAATTTTTTTTGCTAACTTTTCATTATCTAAAGAATGTATATAATCAAAAATTTTAATTGCAGACTTAACTTTATTAGTCTGTAATTTTCCAATTAAATGTAACTTTATTTTACTATTTTTTACTTTTATATCTGTCCATTTCTCAACAGCTTCTTGTACTTTATTTTCGCCATAATCTAAATGACCATATTCAATTAATGGTAAAATGTGATCTATCTTAAAAGTTTTTGAAACTGCAATTATTTTTGGTATTCTATTTTTTTCATTCAAGTCTAGTAACTTTGAGTTGATCAAACTTTGAATTGATAATAAATTTTGAATTGTTTTATGCATAATAAATTTCTCGAAAAATATTACTTTATAAATAAATTTGAAAAAAGTAACATTGATAAACTATATAGAAATACAACCATAATATACCGTAATTATAAAAAAAATTATAAATTAAGTGAGATTACTCTTATAAGAGATTACTGTAAGAAAAAAAAAATTAAATTTCTAATTTCAAATAATATTAAATTATCAATTAAATTAAAGTTGGAAGGCGCATATTTACCCTCTTTTAACAAAGATTTTAATCATTTGTGTTATGATCTTAAGAAAGATTTTTACCTTATAGGATCAGCTCATAATTTGAAAGAGATTAGAATTAAGGAAAAACAAAAAGTTAATAAATTTTTTTTGTCTTCTTTATTCAAGAGAAATAAAAATTATCTTGGAGTAAGCAAATTTAATTTAGTGTCTAAACTAACAAATAAAAAAATAGTGGCTTTAGGAGGTATATCTAGAGAAAATTTAAAGTTAATTGGTCTTACAAATTCGGTAGGTTTTGCTGGAATTTCATTTTTTGAAAAAAAAAAGGCCCCTAAAAGGGGCCCTTTTTATATCAAAATTTGATTCTTTAATTAGAATGCAAATGAGAAGTTTACTTCATATGATGTATTATCAGCTGTAGTTGCTCCAGCTACATTATCTGTAGACTGATGCGATGCTGAAATAGCTACACCACCTGCTGTAAATGAAACACTTACCGCAGAAGATTCTTGATCTTCTAAAGCTGAAGAATAATCAAGAGTTGAAGCACCATAAGATACTGAAACATCATCACTTACTGCATATGAAATACCATAAGCTGTGAAGTCTTCGTCAGTACCAGTACCAGCGTCAGATTCGTTACTTTGATATCCAACTGTGATTGGTCCCATTGCATAATTAATACTCATTACTGTAAGGTCAAGTTGGTCAGATGCATCATTATTTTCACCCATTGCAGCTTTAACTGTTAAACCTTCCATACCAGTATAAGCAATACCGATCTCAGTTGAGCTTTCAAGTGGTGTACCTTTTGCAGGTTTGTAAGCAGCTTTGATAGCAACTCCATCACTTACTGTGTAGTCATAAATGAATGAATTGTTACCTATTGTTGCATTAGTTGGACCGTCAACTGTACCACCGATAGATGTTCCCCATGACTCTTCGTTTGCACTTGGAGTTAAATCATCCCAAGAACCAACTGGTCCTGAAGTTCCGTGACCTGAGAACGTTAAAGAACCCATATCACCTGTATCGATTGTTATACTTCTATCATCAAAGTGACCGTTAGTTGTTGCAGCAGCACCAACTCCGTCTAATTGAAGACTAGTTGAAATTGTGAAACCATTATCCATTTCACCACTAGCAGAGAAAGTAACTTGATCAGTCATTGACCAACCGTTTCCACCGTTACTGTTATCTTCTCCACCAAAAAAGAGTGATGTACCACCAGATACAGACATTGTAGCAGCTTGTGCTGAACCAGCTACTAATGCAGTACCTAATGCTGTCAACCCTATTTTCTTTAGATTGTTCATATTATTACCTTTCGTTAATTGTTTAATATTAAACAGGTGCATTACTATCAATTTTTCGCTGCTTTTCTGATTTATTGTTAATTTAAATGTTATTTTTTGTAATAGTGTTGTATTTTTACATCACTTAAAATGTTGAAAAATATAACCTTTTTGGCATTTCTAAAAAAATTCTTTTAATTATCTTGTTTTTTCATCTATTACTTATTTTTAAAGAACTTATATGCCAAATTTTTTAAATACACGAGTTTCACAATTTTTAATGATAGCCATTTTTTTACTTACTTCTTGTAAGGGAGTAGAAAATCTCCCAGGAGGAGATGCTAGAAAGAATCCACCAGACCCAAAACAGAGAGTTAAGAAAAATCTTGAAGAAGGTAGAGGTTTTAGATTGGATAAAGCTTTACAAGGCGGAGGGAAAGGTGGAGATTTTATGTTTGCTAGCGCAAATGAGTTGTGGAGAGCTTCTCTTGATACTTTGGATTTTATGCCTCTTTCATCAGTTAATTATAGTGGAGGCATAATCATAACAGACTGGTATTCGGACGGTGATAACTTGAATGAATCAGTTAAAGTATCAATACGTTTTCTAACCAACGAAGTAAGAGCTGATGCATTAGACATTAAAATTTTTTATAAAAAATGTAATCAAGGAGTAAATTGTAAAATATCACAAAAAACAGGTTCTTTATCGGCTGAGCTAAAAAAACAAATTTTATCTAAAGCAACAATTTATAAAAAACAAAATAAAGATAAAAATTTCAAGCCTTATAAAGGTGGAACAACTACCAGAAAAAAATAGTTAGAGTAAGTTTTAATTAAATTTAATGGAAAGATACAATTTTAAAACTGTTGAGGAAAAGTGGCAACAAAAATGGAATAAATCAGGAGTTTTTCAATCTAAAATTGACCGTTCTAAAGAGAAATTCTATTGTCTTGAAATGTTTCCATATCCCTCAGGTAAAATACATATGGGGCATGTAAGAAACTATACAATAGGAGATGTTTTATCTCGATATAAGTCATTGAAAGGTTTTAATGTAATGCATCCGATGGGATGGGACGCATTTGGTATGCCTGCTGAAAATGCTGCGAGGGAAAATGATTTAGATCCAAAAGATTGGACAAATAAAAATATATCAATAATGAAAAAACAATTAAAACGTCTTGGTCTTTCTATTGATTGGGATAGGGAAATTTCAACTTGCTCAGAAGAATATTATAAACATCAACAATTATTTTTTTTAGAACTATATGAAAAAGGATTGGTTTACAGAAAAGAAAACTATGTAAACTGGGATCCTATTGACCAAACCGTGCTTGCAAACGAGCAGGTTATTGACGGTAAAGGTTGGAGATCTGGAGCGATTGTTGAACGTAAAAAATTAAATCAATGGTTTTTAAATATTTCAAAATTTTCACAGGAATTACTTGATGGCTTAGATAGCTTAAAGCAATGGCCTAACAAAGTAAAAGTAATGCAGAAAAATTGGATTGGTAAATCATTCGGTTGTGAAATTACATTTAATACAGAAGGAGATTTACCAGTAAAGGAAATAAAATGTTTTACCACTAGACCCGATACTTTATTTGGATTTTCATTTTTAGCACTTTCCATCGATCATGAAATTTCTAAATATTTTAAAGATGATGATGCATTTCAAAAATTTAAAACAGAATGTTCAAAAACAGGAACTACTGAAGAAGCCATAGCAATTGGCGAAAAAATTGGTTTTAAAACAAATCTTAATGCAATAAATCCCTTGAATCCAAGTCAGAAAGTGCCTGTTTTCTTTGCTAATTTTGTTTTAATGGATTATGGGTTTGGAGCAGTTTTTGGATGTCCTGCACATGATCAAAGAGACTTCGACTTTGCTAAAAAATATGGACTTAATATAAACACTGTAGTTAAACCAGAAAATGAAACTGATAAATTTGAGGTAAAAGAAAAAGCATATACAGGTCCTGGAATTATAATAAATTCAGAATTTCTAAATGAACTTAAAGTACCAGAAGAATCGATTGTCAAAACAATTGATATTTTAGAGAAAAAAAAAATAGGAAAAAAAAAAATTAACTTTAGGCTAAAAGACTGGGGTGTTTCAAGACAAAGATATTGGGGATGTCCAATTCCAATGGCATACGATGATGAAGGAAATATAACTACGATTCCAAAAAAAGATTTACCAGTAAAACTTCCAGATAATATTGATTTAAATTCAAAAGGAAATCCTTTAGATTCCAAAGATGAGTGGAAAAATATCATTATTGATGGAAAAAGGTATATTAGGGAAACAGATACCTTAGATACATTTGTTTGCTCATCTTGGTATTATCTTAGATTTTGTTCTCCAAAAAATGAGGAATATGGTTTCAAAAAGGAAGATATTGATTATTGGATGCCAGTTGATCAATACATTGGTGGCGTAGAACATGCAATTCTTCATTTACTTTACTCACGTTTTTTTGTTAAAGCTCTGAGTTATAAAAATAATGACTTTAAATTTGCTGAACCATTTCAAGGACTATTTACCCAAGGAATGGTTTGTCACGAAACCTATAAAGATCAGGATAATAATTGGCTCAGTCCAGAAGAAATAGAATTTAACGGAAATGAATATCAAAAAAAAGGTGAACCAAAACAAAAAGTAAAAGTGGGTCCATCTGAGTCCATGTCAAAATCAAAAAAAAATGTAGTTGATCCTGAAAGTATAATTAATAATTATGGAGCAGATGCTGTGAGATTATTTATATTATCTGATAGTCCTCCTGAAAAAGATATTCAGTGGTCTGAACAAGGAATGGTAGCAGCTTATAAATTTTTACAAAAGTTGTGGGTTCTTCATAACAAGATTAAAGATAAGATTAAAAGTAATAATGAGCAAACTGAACAAAATTTAAAGATAGAAAAATTTACAAATCAGATGGTAAGTAAAATTACAAATAATCTCGAGGGATTTAACTATAACGTCATTATTGCAAATATATATGAGATATATAATTTTATTAGTAAAGAGATAGAGAAAAAAATTGACAGTAAAATTCTTGAGAAAAATTATACAAAAATATTGTTACTTGTTTCTCCGGCAATACCACATTTTGCATCAGAGTGTTTGGAAGAATTAGGATATGATAAAGAAATGGAATGGCCAAAAATTGATAAAAATCTACTCCAGGACGATAAAGTTGATTATGTGGTGCAGATTAATGGAAAAAAAAGGGCTATATTAAACGAAAGTAGAGATATTGATGAAGAAAATCTATTAAAGGTTGTCAAGTCAAATAAATTATCTGAAAAATATGTTAAAGATAAATCTATTATTAAAATTATATTTGTAAAAAATAGATTAATTAACATTATTATAAATGAATAAAATTATTATTAAAATATTAATATTTTTTTTAATATTAGGGGTAAATTCCTGTACTTATGAACCAATTTTTTCTGAAAAAAATTATAACTTTGAAATTAATCAAATAATTTTCAGTGGTGAAAAAGAAATAAATAAAATAATTGAAAATAAATTTAAACTAATCAGAAATAAACAAAATTTAAAAGTAAATAAATATAATCTTGAAATCTTTTCAACAAAAGAAAGAAAAGAAATATCAAAGGATTCGAAGGGTGACCCGCTAAAATTTGAAATGATTATTTTAGTTGAATTTAAAGTTACACAAAGTGGAAATTTAATTTTACAAAAAGAAATAAAAAAAAATAATATTTACAATAATGACAATGATTTGTTTGAATTGGAGCGAAGTGAAAGGAATATTATACAAAATATTTCAAGTAATATAAGCGACATTATTTTTTCATCAATCATAAACTTGAATGATAATTAAAAGCTTTGAGCTGGAAAAAATTAAATCTTTTAAATCTAACTTTCACTTAATTTATGGAAATAATGAAGGTATTAAAGAAGATATAATTAATAATATTTATTTAAAAGATTTTAATGGTGAAATACTTAAATATGATGAACAAGAAATCATAAATAATAAAGAAGATTTTTTCTCTAACATATTTACTAATTCTCTTTTTGAGATGAATAAATTAATTATTATTTCAAGAGGATCAGATAAGTTAACTAGTTTTTTAATTGAAATTTTAGAAAAAGAGATAGCTGATGTTAAAATTATAATTAAATGTTCAAATCTCGAAAAGAAATCAAAATTAAGAAGCTTATTTGAGAAAGAAAAAACAGTTATTTGTACACCTGTTTATGAAGATGATATTCGATCTTTAAATTCTGTTATTCAAAACTTTTTGAGAGAGGGCAAATTTAACTTATCACAAGAAATAAAAAATATACTTATAGAAAGATCAAAAGGAGATAGAATAAATTTAAAGAACGAACTATCAAAATTGAAAAATCTTGCAGTTAGCAGGAAAACGCTGAACACAGAGGATGTTCTTAAACTTTCAAATCTTGCAGAAAATTATAGCGTATTTGAGTTATCAGATAATTATCTAGCTAAAAATTCAAAGAAAGTTTCTAATATTCTAAATGAAAATAACTATTCATCAGAAGACTGCATTTTAATTATAAGAACAATACTTAATAAATTTAAAAGACTTTTAAAAATTAGAAATGAAGTCGATAATAATATAAGCATTGATCAAGTGATATCTAACTTTAAACCTCCTATATTTTGGAAAGAAAAAGATATATTGAAAAAACAAGCTCAATCATGGTCAACTGATGAGGTAAAAGAAATGATTTACAAAGTTAATGATTTAGAGGCATCAGTAAAGAAAAATTCAGCAAATTCAATGCTTTTGGTGTCAAATTTTGTAAGTCATTACTAGTAATTTACTTTAATAATCTCTACCAGCCTATCTAATTGGTCGGTGCCCTTATACTCTAGGCTAATAGTACCGGAGTTATTTCTTTTATTTTTAACAAAAACTCTCATTCCAATTTTATCTGTTAACTCCTCTTCAAGACTCACAATATTTGGATCTTTTTTCTTTAAGGAACTATTAGAATTAGATTTCAACATACGTACTAAACTTTCAGCTTGTCTTACTGATAATTTTTTCGAAATTATTTTCTTAGCTAAAAGAATTGCATTTTCTAATCCAACTAGAATTTTTGCATGACCTTGTGATAATTTTT